>Ga0209402_10000358_pt1 | contig 57341 bp, 65 predicted proteins | sample ArcticOcean_MG_C_3_FD_187437 | JGI IMG/M metagenome (GOLD analysis project Ga0209402, IMG submission 187437) | Marine microbial communities from western Arctic Ocean - ArcticOcean_MG_CB8_126 (SPAdes) (version 2) | ecosystem: Environmental > Aquatic > Marine > Oceanic | place: Arctic Ocean... | reverse complement strand
CGGTGGCGGACCCGGCGGTGGAATGCCCGGTGGCGGACCCGGTGGTGGAATGCCGGGTGGTGGACAGCCCGGTGGTGGAGTGCCCGGACAGCCCGGCGGACCCGGACAGCCCGGAGGACAGCCCGGAGGACAGCCCGGCGGACAGCCCGGCGGACAGCCCGGCGGTGTACCCGGACAGCCCGGTGGTGGAGTGCCCGGACAGCCCGGCGGACCCGGACAGCCCGGCGGACCCGGACAGCCCGGTGGTGTACCCGGACAGCCCGGTGGTGTACCCGGACAGCCCGGCGGACCCGGATTGCCAGACGGAGGTCTTCCACCGGATCAGCAGCCACCCGGACAGCCCGGAGGACCCGGACAGAAGCCACCTGATCAGAAGCCGACCGGGCCGAAGCCGCATCCAGACAGGCCGTCAAGGCCAGAACCGAAGCCTCCCCCGCCGCCTCGCCCCTTCGAGACTCCAACAGAGCGTCAGGACAGGGTGTTTCATGAGGGCCGAGAGAGGCTTGAGGCTGCCATATTGGGAGGTCCGTGGCGAGACACTCCCGAACAAAGGGATGCGGCAGCAAAATACCTGGAGGAGTTGCGCAAGGGAGTAACTAACGGGACCGTGGATGAGGATTGGATCAAGGATCGTTACGAGAAGGTGACAGGCTTCAAGTGGCCAACTGCCATGGATCCCGGCGGACTCCCGCCCGGACCCGGTGAGGTTCCGACGCCCCACCCGACACCCCCGAAGCCCGGACCCGGCGACCCTCCTGATCTAGTACCCATGCCCGGACCCGGCGTCCCGGGAGGAGAAGGCAACAAGCCTGATCTAGGACCCAAGCCTGGACCGACAACCCCCGAAGGTGGAGGTGGACAAGACTTCAAGGCTCCTCCATCCACGTCGGCGGGTGAGGGAAGGTCGTGGGTCTTTCACAAAGGTGACTACGGCGGTGGAGGGTGGCAGAGTGTTGATGACAGTTGGAAGCCTCCCGGCAATATTCCTGGCCAGTCATATACCACAGCGGATGGAAAGCCGTGGGAGCCTACGAAGGGAACCATCATATCGAAACGGAAGGTTCGGCCAGACCGGCCTGATCGCGACGACAAGAGTGAGTATGGCGGGATCAGGAAGATGGGTGCTGACAATCGCCCAACGCCTAAGAAGCCACGACATATCGTGTAGGGAGACAAGGGATGGCATTGCCACAGCAGCCGGGATTTCAAACACAGCAAGGGGTCTCGCGTCCCGGTGGTGCCGGGAGGCCTAGGGGTACGGGTAATCCAGGAATGGGGATGCAGTCATACGGCGGAAACCAGCTTGGTCAGCAGCCCGGCGGTGGCCAGAATGCCTTTCCGCCTCCTCCCGGACCCCCTCCGTTCAACCCCCAGGCCCCAGGCGCTCCAGGCGTTAACCCTCCGATGGACCCCGGCCTGGCCCCGAACCTGCCGGGGAACAATCCCGGTGGTTTTCCGATGATTCCCGGATACAATCCGTTACCGGGACCACTAGACATCTCCATGCCCGGACGTCCTCCCGGCTCAGATGCCGTGACGCCAGGCGCTGGGATGGGGAATCAGCCTCTCCCCGGATCCGGTGGGTTCGATCCGGAATGGGCGAGGAGTCCTCCCCCCGGCACGGGGCTGGGACTAGATTTCCTGCCTGGAATAGGCCAGCAACCCGGTGGTCAGCCGCAACCGCCTAGCGGGCCTACTCATTGGCCGGGAGCACCTGGACCGAATGGTCAGCCGCCGCCACCAGGCTTCTTTCCGCCGTCTCCTTCCTTGCCTACCCAGCCCGGCGGCCAGCAGCAGGCCTATGACAGGCAAAGGTGGTGGGACAACCAACAAAATTTTGCTCCTGGTGGCCAGTATCCTCCCGGCGGCGGGGTTGTAGGCCCTAAACCGGGAGGCATGATAGACCCCAACCAAACTTATCAGGGTGGTGGACAGCCCCTCTCTCAGCTACCCCCCGGCTACAACCCAGGTGGCGGACAGCAGCAGCCCGGTGGTGGTGCACAGCCCCGGCCGTGGCAAGGACCCAATCAGCAGCAGCAGCCCGGTGGTGGTGCACAGCCTCCGCCGTGGCAAGGACCCAATCAGCAGCAGCAGCCCGGTGGTGGTGCACAGCCTCCGCCGTGGCAAGGACCTGCTCCGGTTCAGTATCCACAGTCGCCGGGTGTCTACAAGAATCAAATGGGGCAACAGCAGAGGGTTGACGGCAGAGGTGGACCGATGCCTAGTGGCGTAAACAGGTGACCAATGCCCTACTTTGGCGAACAACAGCATCAGCCTGAGCAGCAGCAATGGGGACAGCCCCAGCAGCAGCAATGGGGCCAGCCTGATCAGCAGAAGTGGGGCCAACCACAGCAGCAGTGGGAGCAGCCTCAGCCTCAGACTCAGCAGTGGCAGCCCCAGCAGCAGACGGCTCAGGGTGGCCCGCAGGTAGGTGGCCCGCAGCAATCGTTCAGCCCCGTCCAGCCTTCGGGCATAGCGGGTGAGTGGTCGCAGCAGATGCCGCCTGCACCTAGCCCGTCACCCCAGCCTGCCCCAGCACCCCTCCCGATTGCCCCAGACTCCAGTGGGTTTCCGGGGGCAGGTGGTGGCCCACCGGGGATGCCGGGAATCTCCCCTGAGTTGCAGAACTTTCTGGACGGCTTGTCCAACAGGTATCAGCCGAAGCCTGACACAGGCGGCAACAACCCTCTGATGCAGATGCTGATGATGATGCTGATGGGTGGCGGTGGAATGGGTGGCGGTGGAATGCAGCCCGGACCCGGAATGCCTGGTCCAGGCTTCCCGAAGCCGGGAGATGGTCCCGACCAAGGCGAGCCGCCAAAGCCCAAGACCAGAGGGGTTCCTGAATCATGGTCCCCGGCCCCACCAGTGCCTGATGGAGACTACCCCGTATCTGCGGACATTCCAGGGTTCGGAATGTTCAATGGGCCGGTGACGATCTTCAACTGGATCAGGCAGAACATTGCGGAGCATGGCCCCATGGATGAGCCGGGTCCAGAGCCTGGTCCAGAGCCTGGTCCAGAGCCGGGTCCAGACGGAGGACAGCCCCCCCGCCCGGACATGAAGGACCTAATGGAGGGTTTGCCCGGCGGGTTCGAGACCGATTGGTCCACGGTTGATATGAAGCACTTCAATCCTGACGGAACTCTCAAAGGCCACCAGCACGTTCAAGCACACTTTGATGTAGACCACTCACAACCGAGATCTGCTCACAGTCCTCGTGGATGGCCGGGTAAATAGCATGGTTTATTTTGCACCGGGATCAGAAGGCGCGAAACGCCGAGACGAGGCGTACCAGAAGCAACTGGACACACCTCTTAGTGAGATGATGGACCGCAGGTGGGGTGTCACTCAGAAAGAGGTGGACGACATACGGGCTGGGTCCAAGACTGGACCGATGACCGACAAGGAGGTCGTTGCGGTGTTGGTGTCAAGGATGCCGCAGATCCAGTCGTTTATGCCCCAACAGCCCCAACAGCCCCAGCAGCCCCAGCAGCCGACCCCGCCATCACCCGAGGAGCCTGTCATAGGTCTGCCTGACGGAGGCCAGCCGGGCAGCCAACCTGGGGAGGATGAAGCCGGTCCAGATCAGGTGTCCATCGACCAAGAATTCTGGAGAACAAAACTTGAGGGACCCAATATCCCGCGTCCCAGCCAGCCTCCGAAAAGAGGCCCAGGACGCCCCCCCTTCCCTGGGTTTCCTCGCCCCCCCTTCCCTGGGTTTCCATCTCCCTCGCCTCCACCACAGCAAGAAAGGGATCCAGTCAGGGATGAGATAGATAGGGATAAGTGGGTACAGGAAAATGAAGAGTCTGGCAGGTCCCAGGAAGCCCAGCAGTATTACCTAGCCCGCGACTTCAAGGAGAAACATGGCCGGTGGCCAGAGGATTACACTCAACCTAAAGATGCGTTTGTCACCGTCTGGGACAGACTGAAACCAATAGGTCAGGCTACTGCCTATACCCCGCTCCAGGCCAAGTTCAAAGCGCAGACAGGGTTGGACCCTCTGGACCAGCGTAACAAGGCGGGCTGGGAGTCCTACAAGAGTGACCCAGATGCGTATAACCAGTCGGGTTATGACAAGTGGAGAGACGAGAATGTTCCTGGATGGAGGGACAAGCTCACCCCTGCCCCCGGCAGTCCGCAGCCTCAGCAACCCATTAAGTCGTGGGACGACTTGTCGCCAGAGGAGCAGGACCAACGTCGCAAAGAAGCACAGAGTCAGAAAGAGGGGGCCAGCCAGGGTCAGGGACCAGCGACAGGGCCGCTGCCCCAGCAGCCTGACAACCCTAGTGAGGAGTATAAGGGTCAGGAAAATCTAAAATTCAAAAACTCCCAGGCCATGAAGGGCTGGCAGTCCAGCCTTGAACGGTTACAGAATCTTAGGAATGTCCCCGAGAGCAGCAGGTTGGCTGCTGGCGGTAAGAGTGATGACCAGCTCGATACGGAAATGCTCCAGCTACGGGTGCAGATACAGAACACACAGAAGTTTCTGGACAAGATGCCTGCGTCGTCTGTAGACCCAGCCCCAGCCCCAGCCCCAGCCCCAGCCCCAGCTACCCCAGCCCCACTTCAGCAGCAGCCTCCACCGGGACTGACGCACGACGAATGGAGGGCGATGGACCCCGACCAGCTTGGCGGTGGCCAGCAAAGCATGATGGATCTTTGGGGTGGTGGTGGCCAGCAGGCCCCGACCCAGCAGTGGGGTGGCCAGCAGGGATGGCAGAGACAGGAGCAGGGGCAGTCTTTTCAGGACCCGATTACTGGACGAGTCTTGGACAGAAGGACAGGACAACCTGTCCAGCAGGGCCTGCCTACAGGGCTGACAAAATGGTCTGATATTCCTGAGTACATCAGGAATAGTCCGGAGATGCAGCGAGACATGAGCAGGGGTGGGTGGTCGCCAAACGAGAGCACGTCAGTAAACCTGACACAGTTCATGGCCAGAAACCCCAATGTTGCTCCTCCACAACAGCAGCAGCAACCGAGTGGGTGGCAAGACCAGGGCGGTTGGCAGGGATGGGGTGGAGGACAGCCAAGTCTGGTGGATCTATGGGGTGGCATGCAACCCGGTGGCGGTGGTCAAGGCGGCGGAGGCATGGGCAATATGTTCCCCGGACTTCAACAGCCGCTACGCGATCAGTCCCTGGATTTGCCCGGATGGGCTACGTTGCCTGACTCAGGCTTCCCGGCACAGCCCGGCCCAACAGAACCACAGCCCGGTTACGGCACCCCCGGACAGAACATTCCCGGTGCTGGCGTGATCCCCGGACTGCCACCTGTGGCCCCGATTCCAGGAGCAGCGCCGGAGCTAGGTGAGTACGGTCAGGAGATTGCCGAGACGGCCAACGCGAAGTTGCAGCAGGCTCCGCAAAGTGGTGTTCCGTCAGGTTCACCAGTTGTGTATCCTAACAGCCAGGCTATTGCTCCAACCACTCGGCAAGGCGGCGGCGGTCGCCGTGGAGGCGGATCAACAAACTTCTCGTATGGCCTACGGGTCGGGTAAGATCAGTGTAGGAGAAAGATCAATGACAAGTCCACAGCAGCAGGTTATCAGGGGTCCGTCCACCACCACCAACATGGCCCCTCCGCAGGTTCAGAGAACCTTTACGCCTCCAGGGTCGATCAACCCCATGGGCAGCGCGGGTCCGGCTGGAGCCATGGGAGGACCCGCTGGGTTCCAGGGCGGCGGAAACATGGCCGGGATGCTTGGTGGCCTGCCAGGCTGGACAGGCTCATCGGGTGGTGGATACAGCTTCAACCCGATCACCGGCCAGTTCGAGATGCGGGAAGGGGATGACACTGGGGCCTATGGCCACCAGATGAATGCCATCTCCGCTATTCTGAACCAGATGATGGGGACGGGAGCGCAGAACTACGGGACACAGGCCGGGTTCCTTGGCAACCTCTACAACACGGCGATGTCTCCCGTGCTGGCTGAGATCGCCCAGACGCCTGCCCTACTGGCCCAGCAGAGGTTCGACAAATCCTTCCCGGCTGTGTTCGGTTCCATGGGTGACTACTTCAAAGGAAGCGCGGGCTTCGGGAACCCCGGGATGGAAACTCCGCAGTGGGAGCAGACCCAGCACCAGTTCCCCGACAGGCCACAGGCCCCGACATTGCCATCGTCCCCTTTTCAGGGTCTCCCGGGAATGATGTAGCCTCGAATACCGGGGGGCTTTCAAGACCGGGGATTCCCGGCACAGAGGTTTTTGAAGATTCGTTGTTCCGTCACCTGTCTCCCACGGCTGAGAGGCGTGAGGGGCAGCGTCTGCGTGGTTCCATCTCCGGCGACTTCGCCAAGGCGAATCAAAACCTCTCGCAGTCCCAGGCTCGCAGAGGGATACAGGGACAGCCCAGCAATCTGATGTCGTTGGCCCATGCAGGGGCACAACAGAGGGCATCGCAAGACGTATCTAACTCCTACAGCGGCGCTAGGTCGCAGGCGATCCAGAAGGGCATCGAAGCCTCGCTGACTGGACGCGGCCAGTCGTTGGGGTGGCTCGGACAGGTGGTATAGCATGGCAGATCCTCGGTTAAGGAAACTCCTGCTGCGTTTGGCAGAGAAGGGCGACAAGAAAGCCCGTCGCGAACTGATGGAGATGGAGGCAGCGGAGAGAGCCTCTGCCCCTGCACATATCCAGAGTTCGCGAAAGAGGGCGGCCGCCGAAAGGGCTGCCATAGCACGCAACGACAACAACCAGAAGGCTCCTCCCAAGAGGAAGGCTCGTCCCACACTAGAGGAAACGATTGGACCAGACGACCCACCTGCCCCTCCGCTACCACGTCGCGAGCCAACGAGTGAAGACATAATCAGGGAAGCAAGACAGAATGTGTCTCATGACCCGGTTGGTGCTGGACGGACACTTAGACGCCCGGAACTTCTGACCAGTGACCAAGTGGAAGCAGAGTGGAGGGCGAGGAATCCTGACCCCCGAGCGTTAGACAGGTTCTCGTTTGGCCCCGACCTCCCGACCCCAGGCTCAGGTCTCATGGACGATCTTGTGGGGTTTCCAGGAGAGTGGTCCGGGGAGAGGCTCCGTGAGCAAGCGTCGGCAGACGATAGTGTCCGCCGGATAAATGAGGCAAACCAGATTATTGAGAAAGGGCCGGATCAGCGTGAGAAACTTGCCGAGGACGCTCGTGATGCCAGGATGGCCCTGACAAAGGGTCACCACCAGCAGAATATCAGGACGCTGGCGGAGCGTGGGGCGGAGCAGGACCCGGCTCGTGCTAGAGAGATTATGAATCTCGAATCGGAACGCCTGGGTCTTCCTCGTCTTCGCACCTCTGAAGAACGCAAGATAGCACATGGGACCTACGGCCCTAGTGACCCGACAGGTCTGGAGGGTCGGATGCTGGGCCTCGCTCCTGAGGAGCCGGAACCCAGGCGGTTGACGGCTAGGGAGAGGTCTCAGCTTGGTCAGGGTGTAGCTGATGAAAAACTAATTGATCACGCGATTGCCACGGGTCAGTTTGACCGAAGCAATCTTGGCTTTGCCAAGCTTGGAACAGAGAGTCCTACCGGGGTCAGGTATCAGGAGAGCCGGGACATTCCCGGCGCTACCAGGGTTGTCGGCAGGCGGCAGGGTCAGTTGGAAGACCTTCTGTCAGAGGCGGGGGTCCGTGAGTCCGAGGGGGACATGGAGGGGGCGGGATCTCTTCGGGCCAAGGCGGAAGGAATCCGTAGTGCCCAGGCAGCCGACAGTGAACGGCAGCGGTCCAACACGCGACGTTCCAGAAACGCACGCAGCCTGGCGCAGTCACTGGAAGGCAGGGAGAGGCTACGTCCCGGTGGCATAGAGATCAGTGGGCCTGAGCAGGGACTAATAGACGACATGACGCCTGCGCAGCGAGACCGGATAACTGTTCGCAGGGCACGGGGTGGTGCTCGTGGTCTCCGGGATGCGGACCAACGAGAGGCGCGTAGGCAGGCATGGAACGCTGAAGCTCTCCGCAGGGACCCCAGCCTGGAGGACAGCCTCGGAGGCCGAGGACTCGACAGTGCCAAGCATAGTCTTGAGATCAGGAAACTTGATGCGTCAATAGACCAGGCTCGTCGGCAGGCCGCTGCCGCAGAACGTAGGGGGAATAGGGAAGAAGCCGCTGCGAGTAGGCGTCATGAGGAAAGGCTTCTAACGCAAAAACAGCAGCACGAGGAGACCATTACTGCCAGGTCAAGCTCGGATGCTGCGAAAGAAAGGCAACACAAAGACATTATTAGGGAGAAGGGAGAAGACAGAAGCCTGCAAAGAGACCTTAGTCCTAAGCCGAAGACTCCGGAGCAAGAGCAGGAAATCAGAGACGAAGAAACTAGAACTGCGACAGCCGGTCAAGATTACCAGGTGCATGTCGAAAGGGCCAAGGGTGGCCAAGGCGTCAATCCCAGGCAGCAGGCGGAGTCCGCAGAATATATCGAAAACCGAAACGCGGGGGAGACGTTTACTGATTTCCAGCGCCGGATGGACGCAGCACCTGGCGCTGCTGCTCCCGGAAACAGGGGGGGCCTAAGCAGGGAGCACAGTCTGCCTAGCCATGCTAACACTCGGTCCCCAATGAGCACCTCGGGACAACCTGCGATGTGGAAAGAAGACGATGTTGACTACATGGCGCAACAGGGAAATTTACTGGACAGGCAACTTATCGTTGACGTGAAGGCAAATCGTCCCGATGGGTCAGAAGGTCTTGACAGCCTGCTGCTAAGGGATCTGCACAGCTTGTCGTGGCGCACAAGGAAGGGCCTTGATTCGGACACAAGTTGGAATCCTTTAGACTGGGGTGGAATAAGCCACGAAAAGAATTTGTCGTATGGCGACAACCTGGAATTCGCAGACGCAGACGACTGGGCTGCGTGGGTGGTGAAACAGCCTAAATACCGTGGTCGGCTCACCTACGGAATGGCAAGGGAATTCTACGCACAAGAGTCTCCTGACGGATCCTCCGAGCCGTATGACTGGCACGAAGGGTTTTACCAGGCAGACCCAGGCATGCCGGATACACTGACTATTGGAATTCCTGGTACTCCTTTTGAAACGCATCCGAGCATGTGGGGCGGAGGAGAGCTGGGGACATGGGTTCCTGAGCTGGAGCAGTATCGTCTGGAGAACTGATCAGTCATGCCGCTTCCAAGACTGCCCCCGCTCGCCAGTCTGGCTCCTCTTGGTGGACGAAGTGCCAGACACCTGAACCGTGATCTCACTCCCCAAGAGGAGGAGGAGGTCAACAGGTCACTGGTGCAGCGTGGCATCAGTGGGCTGACAGGTGCAGCGAACATACTGGACATTCCGGGGTCCATGGTTCGTGACGTCCTTCATGCTGAGAACCCCTTTGACCAGCTACTGCCGTGGAACTGGACCAGCCAGGAGGGCAGGACACGCGGCCAGGAGCTGGTCGGATTTGGCAGGGACGAATCCGGATGGACGCCGGGGCTGACTGGCTTCGCAGCCGAGGTTCTGCTTGACCCGCTAACCTACCTGACCCTTGGTGCATCAGCAGCCACCAAGGCGGGCAAGGTGGTGAAGCACATGGGCAAGTGGGACGATCTGGCAAAGGTCGCCACCAGGAAATCATTGGCCGGAATGGATGAGGCGGCTATGGAGGCAGCAGCGTGGACAGCGAGAGATGCTGCTGAGAAAGGTGGCAAGACTGTCTCGGAAGCATTTGATGACGTCACCCGTGTCGGTGCCAGCCAGGCACGCAGCGAGGTGACTCCTTTTGACATGATCAAGTATTCCGACGAGATGATGGACGCCGGTTCGGACGTGGCGAGACAGGCGGACGTCGCGATTGGGCAGCGTCATCTGTTCTCGGAAGCCGCCACCGACGTAGGGCAGAAACTTGACGACATCCTGTTCGAGCCAGTAGGCAGCTTCGCCCGGTGGAAGGCTCCCGGTCTACCCGGCCTGCACATGGGTGCTCCAACCATACCGTTTACAGGGAAGAGGGCTGACGCGGCGTTGGATGCGGTCGGCCATCACCTGAAATACAAGACGGCTGGTGGCCGGGCTGTGAGCAGACTGTTCAGGCCCAGCGTGATGGACACGACAACGGAAGCCGGACAGAAAACCGCTCAGGCACTGTATGACAAGAAGATCCAGGCAGAGGCGCTCGGCAGGGAAGCCGGTAGTGAGATGGAGACGGTGCTTGGCAGGAACCTGGAAGACCTTGAGCGGGTTCATAATTTTGAACGTCCTCTCCATGAGGTCAGGGCAGGGCTGGATGAGGGCTTGCCCATCGAGGGTGACTGGGTGTCAGGCATCGACCTTCCCGTCAACGCCAAGGTCCTGAAGATCGAGGACACTGGCCAGGCATGGGTCAGGTACACCGACCCTGATACTGGCAAGTTGGTGACCAAGGGCTATGGCAAGGACGCCCTGAAAACTCTCAAGAGGGACACCGACAAGGCGTTGATGTCGCACCCGGACGTGGTCACAGCGACATACAAGCTGATGGAAATGCCCAGTGATTTGCTGCGGACGAAAGGCGTCAGCGATGAAACTTTCCACATGGTGGAAAGCGTCCGCAGAACTCTCGGCTCAATGAAGGGTGAGGCGGACGAGTGGGGCGCTAACTTCATGGAGCTGTACGGTCCTGAATACGCCCTCCATGCAGCGCGTAGAACAGAGGCCGAGAAGGCTCTGGCAGAAGCCATGGAACTGCCGGGAGTGATTCGGGATCACGCCGGGACGAGAGAAGGGTTGTTGCCTTTTGACGAGGAGGGGTTGATCAAGTGGCAGGCCATTGAGGATGCCAAGCGAGCCTTGAAGGAGATACCTGACGAGTTCGTGCCTCCTGAAAACTACTTTGCCAGGCTGGCTGCTCGGGAAGGCGCTGAGTCTGCTGGCAGTCGTGGCCCCCTGTATGCGACGGACCCACACTTAGCAGGGAGAGAGGCATCCACGCGAGGGTTCACCGAGTCTGGCACAGGTGCAGTCAGGGAGATGACGCAGGACCCACGCCTGTCCCATCTCCTTGAGACTGGCAACATGAAGGGCGCGGCACAGCATCTGGGTGATCGCTGGGGCCATCTGGCTGACGAGATGTTTGAGGACACTAAGTCCCTCACATACCTGACTGATCCGGCGACGGGACAGAAGATCGTTGACGTAGCGACTGGGGCCACCCAGGCAAACAGGTGGGAGGCGCTGGCGAAATGGCTGAAGGGGATGGACCCGGACGCGATACAGGCTGGCATCTATGTTGACCCGGTCAGCGCCCTGACCCGGCGTGTCAGTACGTTCAACGACTACATCGAGAGCACCAAGGCAGCCGTCAGGACCCTCGCCGCCAAGGCTACCCCGGTAAGAAGCGAGGGGAGCAAGACGGTTAGCGAGCTGGTTGCTGGTCTGAATCTGAAGTCTACCCGGTTCGTCTCAGAGACAGGGGAAGGTGCTGAGGTTTACCAGAAGATAGCCAAGCTGATGGGCAGGCACGTCGATGACCCGGAGGAAATGAAGACGGTCATCGGGGAAATAGCAGGGATGCACATCCCCGCAGGCATGGCGGACGATCTCACCCGGTTCCACCAGTCGTTCAGGAGTCCCGAGGTCGTTAGCGAGATTGCCAAGCAGTTTGATAGTGCTACCAATATGATAAAGGGGATGCTGACCGCACCGTGGCTGGCGTTCCATACACGCAACGGCGTCTCCGGACAGATCAGAAACTGGGTGGCTGGCCTGGTGGACATGGACCGTATGGGGCCAGCATTACTAACGGCGAGGAGCGTTGCCAAGGGCGGGGTGATGGATGGCGCATCCAATCTTCCCGCTGTGCGGAGGATGCACGCGGACAGGGTTGTGAGGGGAGTGGAAACCAGAGCCTTGAACGACGAGGTGGCCACAGACCTGGTCCGCGAGATGTATTACATCCAGTCTCCCAAGCGTCAGATGGGCGAGGTGTTCGAGCGGGCTGGTGCTGTCTCGAACGTAGACGATGTGACTGGCGAGTTGTTGACGGAAGGGGTTGGCGGCAGATACGTCGGTGGCGTTGGTGGACCGGAGTCGGCTCTCAGGGACACTCCTGCGACGATTTCCGAAACTATCGCGACGTGGTTCGGTCGCGGCAACAGGGTTCCGGAAGCCAGTAGTCCCCTGAATGTCAGGTCCATGCTGACGGAGCAGCGTGGTGTCAGCGGCAGGGCTGTGTCCGGGTACGGTCCATCGGCTGCTGGTGAAATGCTGGGCCAGTACGTTGAGGATCTGAACCGACTGACCCCGTTCATCGAGTCGTTGCGGCGTGGCATTGACCCGGCGGCAGCCATGAAGCGGATCAATGCAGCGCAGGTGGACTACTCGTCCAAGGCGTACACGTCGTTCGAGAGGAATGCGGCACAGAGGCTGTTCCCCTTCTACAAGTTCTCCAGCAGGCAGATGCCCTTCGTAATCAAGGAGCTGGCGGAACGACCCGGCGGACGGCTGGCGAAGGTGATGCGTGGCACCCGGAGTCTGAAGGGTGACCAGACACGTCCTCTCCCAGAGCACCTACAACAGACCATGGCTGTTGAGCTGCCGGAAATGATGCAGGGACCGGAAGGTGATCCCAGGTACCTGACAACCCTGGACCTGATGTCCATGGACCCGTTCACCTTCATGCCTACCACGGGCGGAGATGTCCTCACGGACCCCTTGATGGAGATGGCATCACGTCTTAATCCCATGCTCAAGTTCCCGCTTGAGGCACTCTCGGGACAGACGTTCTTCCAGAAGGGTCCGATGGGAGGACGTCCTCTGACTGACCTCGACCCGACCATGGGCAGGACGTTGTCTAACATCAGTGACCTGATGACGGGCGAGAGTACTGGGAGGGTTGAGCCTCTGGGCAGCCAGACCTTCGAGCACCTGATGCTCAACAGTCCCTTCTCCAGGTTCCTGACGACAGCAAGAACGCTGACCGACCCACGGAAGGGTGTGCTTGGCACGGCTGCGAACCTGGGCACAGGCTTCCGGGTGAGCGATATTCCTCCCAGGACGCAGGAGGCTTTGCTTCGAGAGGCTGCTGAGGAATCCATCCTAGAGATACCGGGCGGCAAAACATTCAGGAACGTCTACCTGCCAGAGGAAGTGATTGCTACAATGGCCCCGGGTGAGAGGGAGCACGCGGAGCGTCTCATGAACCTGAAGCGTATGCTTGCCAAGCGAGCCAGGGAGCGGGCCGAGGAGGCTCGCAGAGCACAATACTAAGAATGAGGTGATGACATGGCCAAGAAAAAGAGTGGCGGTTACTCCGAATCCAGTGCATCCAAGCCGAAGTTCGGCAAGTACGTCAAGAACGTCAAGGGCAAGGCCGAGATGGGCAAAAAGAGCGGCAAGAAGAAGTCCAGCGGCTACTAGGGCGCAGTGTCCGGCGAACCATGCCATCGTGTGAGTTGTGTGCCCCACGATGGACACAACCCTGGTCTAGCCAGCCGGGGTTGTGTCGTTTGGGTAGTTGACTTTTCGCCTACGACATTATACAACACGTCTAATGACAAGAGAACACACTAATAGCCAAAAACGGTTTGGCAAAAGGCTCCGCTCGCACAGGGTGCGAATCGGACTGAGTGTTGTTGAAGCCGCATACAAGGCCGACCTCCACGGCGACTCCTGGTACAAGTACGAACGTGGAGAGCGTTGGCCCTCAATCCCGGCGTTGCAGAGAATTGCGACAGCCGTCGAGATACGTCCCGCCGATCTTCTGGATTGAATTTTATTTTTCAATTTCGGAAATGTTTTAGACCGTCGGTCTTGACGACTCGAATTGGCGCGGCTATAAATAAATTGCGGGCATGGAAATTTCGCGGGGCCTGAGCCTCGTGCCACTTTTTTTGAGGCACACGACATGGCATGGACTGAAGAACGCAGAAAAGCCCACTCTCGAAAATTGAGGGCGGCGTGGCGTAAGAAGCGGGCGAAGGGCAAGGCGGAGTCTACGATTGACGTAAACGTGGTACTCAACAGGCTTGCCAAGACGAGTGAGTATGTCCACATGATGGGCGGTACCGAGGCTGCACAGGCAGCACTCGAAACCTACGGCCGTCTCGGTGGTGACATGCGTACAGCGCATGCACTGATGCGTCGGGTGGTCAAGTTCTCTAGCAGTAACGGACTCAAGGAGGGCAGCCATGCTAGTTCTGACGGTGCGTGAGGAGGGTCGTGTGAACCTGACCGATGAGCAGGGTCGGGTATCCACGGTGATCCTGATACGGACCTTCGACGGCAAGGCCAAGCTGGGGTTCGACTTCCCTGAGGATGTTTCAATCCTGCGAGGAGAGGTCGCTGCCAAAATGCAACATGGTGAGCAACAAGCGAGGTAGCGATGACTGAAGCGGTTGATGTGTTTGAGTTGCTCAGGGAGCCGTTCCCGGAGCAGGACATTGGGTGGCGTGTTGGCAAGAGTGGTGCTAAGGATGGTGTGCCATGGGCAATGTGCCTGGCATACATCACCAACAGGGCTATCCAAACCAGACTGGATTCCGTCGTGGGGCCAGAGAACTGGTACAACCGCTTTCGGAAGGGGCCACAGGGCGGAGTGCTCTGTGGCCTCTCTCTCCGAGTGGAGGGTGAGTGGATATCCAAGTGGGACGGCGCAGAGAACACTGAGTTCGAGTCAGTGAAGGGCGGACTTTCGGATTCCATGAAGCGTGCGGCTGTCCTCTGGGGTGTCGGTAGGTATCTATACAGCCTTGACACCAACTTTGCCGAGTGCCGTACTGGGCAGAAGCCTGGGGATGGATGGTTCAAGGCGAAGGGTAAGAACTCAGGCTCCCAGACAGGGGACGTCTGGTTCTGGTGGCATCCACCAGCCTTGCCAGCTTGGGCCGTGCCCTCTGGGCAAAACGTGTCGGGGGTTACGACACCGGAAACGGAAGTTGTGACAGTTGTGGAAGACGCGGAAGATGAGGTCGGTGAGTTCATGTCTGCCTTGGAGGAAGAACCTCTGGCCACTCCAGACGAGTGGGTCAAGCAGCTAGAGATCATCCTTCAGCATGACATTGGTTGCACGGACTCACAGTCTGCTAACTCGGTAGTCTTCTGGGCAAGCAACGGAACGGTTTCCACTGTGGACGAGGCACGTCGTGACTGTGCAGAGGACGTGGTGGTGGAGCTGATACGTCGCCACTCAGCGGGTGCTGACTACCCGACGATGATGGTCTCTGCAACAGAATACATAGCAGGATAAGGGGGCAAGGACTGGCTATGGCGTCTAAACTCTACGAGCTGGCGGAGGCTTTCGAGGACATCCTTTCTAAGCTGGACAACCTGGAGGATGACGACGATCCGCAGGAGATTGCCGTACACCTTGAGACGATACAGACTGACATCAAGATCAAGGTCGAAGGCTGTCTGAAGATTCACGCTGAATACATGGCAGACAGTCGCAGGTGCAAGGAGGAGGCTGACCGTCTCAAGAAGCTGGCCGCCTCAGCCAAGCGCAAGGCTGACTGGATGAAGGATTACGTCTACGACAACATGACTCGGCTTGGCATTGAACACATGATGGCTGGCGTCTTTGACGCTAGGGTTTCCAAGGGTCCGCCAAGCGTTGAGATTGTTACGCCCAAGGATATACCTGAGGAATATTTCAACACGCCTGCGCCAGTGCTGGACAAGAGAAGGGTTCTCGACGCCCTCAAAGAGGAACGCGATGTTCCTGGCACGGAGATCAGGCAGACCACACATCTAAGGATACGATGATGAAGCTAGACGAGGGGTCGATTGCACAGAACGACATGGTAATTCGCAAGATCAGGAGGGAGGAACTCCAGTCACTCGTGGACGAGTACGGTACGGTGTCCGCGTCGGTCATGTCAGGTTTCATCAGGTGTGGTGAGATACTGACAGAGATCAGCACCAAGAAGCTCTACGAGTCTTGCGGCTGCAAGTCGATGGGAGTCTTCCTCAAGGAACAGTGGGGCATGGAGCATAGGCGTGCGAACCAGTTGATGGCCGCGTCTGACGCATACTCCAAGCTCAACATGGGCCAGTTGTCCTTCCTGCCACAAAACGAGGGGCAGATGCGTGAACTGCTCAAGGTCCCAGCCGTCAAGCGGGACAAGGTGTGGGCTGAGGTTGTCGAGAACGCTCCCGATGCACCTGGTGGTAGCAAGAAGGTGACGGCCTCTGCTGTAACCAAGGTGGTCAAGAAGTATCTCAAGGCTCCGCCGAAGAAGAAGGTGGTCAAGGGTGCGGTGGATGAGCTTGGTCACAAAGTGCCGGAACACCTTCTGGAAACTCAGGGTTCAGTTGCGAACCTGCGGCGTGTAGTGTTCAGCCTGGGCAGCGTCATGGCTGAGGTCAGGGGAATGGCGGGTAAGCCGGGTGGTGAGTGCATCGACCTGTCAGAGTTCGAGCGTGCCATGAAGCAGGCTCAGGAAGAAATCACTCACGGCATGTACTACACCGAGTGCCCACATGGTGTCGGTGCAGAGTCCTGTGCCAACGACTGTGACCTGTGCAACGGCTGTGGCTGGATTGTCAGAGGGACCTACAACCGACTTAGTGATGAGGACAGGGAGTGTCTCAACTAGGACTGTTTGATTCTGTCGTTGTGGAACCGCCATCCGTATCCGGAGCATTCCGGCTGCGTCCATACCAACAGGAAGCGGTTGATGCCATCTTCGATGAGTGGACTCGCTCTCCAAGTACCCTGCTGGTGATGGCGACGGGGTTGGGAAAAACGGTGATCTTTTCAGAGGTTGTCCGTAGGTGGGAGCAGGGTACTGGGCGAGTCCTCATCTTGGCACACCGTAAGGAACTGGTTGACCAGGCACGGGACAAGACCGGGTTGCATACAGGCTCCGTACCCAACGTAGAGATGGGTGAACGGCGAGCCAGTCGTCACGGCCTGATGGCTAAGAGCAACGCTGTGATAGCATCGGTCCAGACTCTTGCACGCAAGGCTAGGCGGGAGCGGTTTGATCCTTCCGAGTTCGACTGCATCATAGTTGACGAGGCACACCACGCACCTAGTAACAGCTACCAGAAGGTTATCGAATACTTCAGTCAGGGTAGTGACACGAAGTTACTAGGTGTAACGGCTACCCCCAACAGGCACGACAAGCGTGGCCTTGGTGCTACCTTTGGTACTGTCGCCTACCAGATGGACATACGGCAGGGGATCAGTGAGGGGTGGCTGGTTGACATCGAGCAACGGTACGTCGTCATCGAGTCACTCGACTTCAGCAAGGTCCGTACCAAGTCTGGCGACTTCAACGAACAGGACTTGGCCGCTGCCATGGGCATGGGTGCTGGAGAACTTCACCTGCTACAGAAGCAGGAGAAGATGCTTCACGCCATCGCTGACCCCACGGTGAAGGAGGCTAACGGCAGGCCGACCCTAGTGTTCGCAGTGAACAAGCACCACGCACGCAGGCTTACCGACGTGCTGAACAGGCATGACGGGGTGACAGCACAGTGCATACTGGCCGAGACGCGGGACGACGACCGCAAGCGTGCGGTGAGAGACTTCCAGCAAGGTCGCTTGCAGATGCTAGTGGGTGTTGGTGTCTTCACCGAAGGCTTCGACGCACCCGCCTGTGCGGTGATTGCCATGGCCCGACCCACGAAGTCTCTGTCACTTTATTGCCAGTGCATCGGGCGTGGGACGAGGACCCTGGCTGGGGTTGTGGACCCCATACCCCATGCCGCCGACAGGGTGAAGGCAATCGCTGATAGTGCTAAGCCCAGGGTTACGGTGCTTGATTTCGTGGGCAACTCCGGCAGGCACAAGCTCGTGTCATCAGCCAACGTGCTTGGCAGCAGCTACAGTGACGAGGTGATCGCTGAGGCCGTCAAGACCATGCGGAAGAAGAAGAAGCCTTCCACCACGGCAGATTCTCTCGAAGAAGCACGGTTGCGACTTGAGAAGCTGGCGGAGGATAGGCGTTCGGAACGTGCCAAGCGTGCCAAGATAAGGGCTACGGCACGCTACTCGACGGATTGGGTTGACCCATTCGGGGATCAGTCACGGGCTATCAGGCACATGGGGAAGTTGGTAGGCGGAGCCAGTGACAAACAGGTGTCCTACATGCTTGACCTTGGGGTGGACAGGCAGCTTGCCGTCCAGTGTAGCAAGGCTCAGGCAGGCGCGATCATCAGCAAGCTGAAGACTCAGTCTGGATCAGAGTTCGTTATGCGGTTCGGCAAGTACCGTGGCATGAAGATCAAGGACATGCCTTCCCAGTACCTTGAGTGGGCGCAGGACGCCATAAGCAACGAGGAGTTCCAGCACCACCTCGGGGTACACTCGGGTTCACCAGACCAGTGATCGCTGGTATAATGGGCCACCCGAAGACAGTATTCTGAGGGGTTTAGACATGGACAGGGTTCGCGTAGTGCTACCGTTGCCACCAGGGGAATGTTCCCCTAACGCAAGGGTGCATTACATGCAGAAGGCGTCTGCCGTCAGAGGATACCGCTCCCTGTCCGGGGAGATGGGCAGGATGGTTGCTCCAGATGAACCTTGGTCCGCAGCCATGGTGCGCATAGAATTCTTCCACAAAGATAAGCGTCGTCGTGATCCTGACAACGGGTTGTGAAGCCTCAAATCAGCCATCGACGGTCTTGTCGATGCGGGAATACTCAGCGACGACAACAAGGTTACCTACTTGCCTGTTGAGTTCAGCGTCAGCAAGACTGATCCGAGGGTTGTGCTAACCGTGGAGAAAGTCTCATGCTCAACAGAATCAAAAGGCTCTGGCCAATAGCCTTGGTAATAATCGGAACGTCAGCAGACAGTTACTTCTGCGTGCAGGATGCAGAGTTTCTGCGTGACGTGGAACTGAACCCACTCTGCGTTGCAATCATAGATCTTGCAGGCGTCGAGGGGCTGGTTGCAACAAAGGCTGCCGGTCTTGGTGTCGCGTTGACCGCGATGTTTGAGATCGAACGTCGCAATATCAAGGGCTGGAGGGTCGTGTGGCTAGCAGTCGGTCTGATTCAGGCTGGCGTTTGCCTCGCGTATTTCCGATAAAACCGTACCGTAACACACGCAAGGAAACGTACAATGAAGATGCTAGAGCCAAGTAAGCTCACCGACATCGAGCTTATCGACGTTGTACCAGCAGAGGCCCCGACGTTTATCTCAGCTTGTATCGACTCGGCCAAGTTTGAAGGTCGTTCGGTGACGAAGAATGAATTGTGGGAACTCAACTGCTGGGCAGAAGACTTTATCACAGACCTGGCACAAGAGAGCGTGTGGAAGACTTCGTGAAAAAAAAGTGGAGAATTTCGTCGCCCAAACCCCTGTCGTGGCGGTCACTTTTGGACGACGTTACTCACCAGGTCCCTGGCGAGTTGCGTCATCACGCCGTCTGTTATAAAAAATCAGCGAGCCGTCCGTGGCTCGCCTGTCCCAGACCGTGAGATCCCTCTGATGTCTGGGAGTGCATCCATTGTAGCAAGGAGTTATCATGCCACGCGACACAGAACACCCCATCTGGTCAATCGTCCGGCTGATCGTAGTGTTCGCCGGGATCACGATCTTTCTCTACCTCAACTCCAATGCCTTTGACGAGACAGAGGTCAAGACCATCGTCGAACTTATGCTTCTGGCCGGGGGATTCGAGGTCGTCAAACGGAAACTTGCGAACGGAAAGGACAAGAGTTGACACACGGTCTAGGGTAGTACTAGACTGTGGGTCATGGTGGTACGGAAACGGAAAACCTTGGCAGCACTGGCTATCTGCGTGGCTTTGGCCACTGCCGAAACCCCCTGGTGCCTGGCTGGGGTAAGGGCAGAGAACGCCAGTGTTCGGGTGGCTGGTTGTTCCGGCACGATTGTCCGCGTGGGTGACGCGACGGTCGGACTCAGCGTGGCACACGGTGGAGCAGAGGTCGGAAAGACCGTCGATGTCTATGACCGACATGGCACACAGTACGCAGCCAAGTGGGTCCGCGTTGACAAGCATCTCGACATGGCGTTGTTCGTGGTGACAGATCCGTCACCCAAAGTTACAAATTTGTCGTCGGCTCCTGGGGGGGTTGGGTCGTCGTTACCCCGGAAAGAGGTGTCCGTCAGGGCTTACGGGTTCCGGGCGGGTAAGACGCTTCGTCCCAAGATTTTTAGCTATCTCGGGACCACCACTCCCAGCAACCTCAAGGTTCTCCGTGCCCACTACTCCGTGAAGGAGGGGAAGTTCGGGAACGGTGACAGTGGTGGCGGGGTATTCAACAAGGCCGGTGAACTGGTGGGTGTCATCTCCCATGGTAGCGACAAGGACACGGAGGCATACGCCTCCACACCAAGCCAACTGGCCAAGTTCCTGAAAGGTTACGACCGTCCAGACAGGCTGGGCAGCGACAACAAGATGGCTGAGGCTATCGAGAGGCTTGAGAAAACTGTCGAGGCCATGCAGGCACGCATCGCCGTGCTCGAAGGGCTGCCGGGCACCAGGGTTAAGGGCGACGTAACACCTGAGCTGGATTTTCTCAAACTTTTTGAGCTGAACAAAGATAAGCTGGTCGGGCCTGCTGGTCCGGCTGGAAAAGGCGGCAAGGATGGAGCCGATGCCAACACGACTGACATCACTAGACGGCTGTCTCATCTTGAAGATTGGACATCCAGCTTCAAGGCGCGGGTACGCCTGCGTCTGGTTCCACGGGAGACTAAGTAATGGCCGAAGGAAATGTGAACCTGCAAGAGTTGTTGACGGCAGCAAGTGGCGAACGTCTGGCACGCCAGTCGGACGCCAGTACGAACTTCATGGCGATCCTTGATCGCGTGATGCTCAAGCTGCACGCCGAGACTGATCCGGTACAGGCAGCAGCCATCCGGCAGATCATGCACCGTGAAGCACCCATCAACGCCGGTTAGTCTGCCCTAGACTGTTTTGCCAGGCAGGGGTTAGGGCATGGATGATGAGTTGCGTGTGGAGGCAGAGCGGTTAGTCGATCTTGACGACCGTGGTCTTTTGATCGAAGCGGTGACGGCATGCCTGCGCGTCGGTGAGCAGAGCAGTCGCACGATGGAAAGCCTCCACGCGCTGGATATGGCCATGGTGGACTGGGTGAGAGGAGACACCAATGACGGAGAGCAGCCCACCACACCACGACTGCATAGCGGAAGTGACGAAGACGGCATCATCAGCACGCGAAGCTCGGTCGCTGCTGTCGAATCTTTGGACACATGACGTTGAACACCGACTGAAGATAAGAAGGAAGTCGGAAGCGATGGCCATGGGTCTGGGAGATATAGACGTGGGAACATATCCATCTCATCCAGCCAGCAACACCGTCGTTCATAACAACGGCGGCCTGCTCAAGGGCGCACTGTTGGCCGCAAGTTTGCTCGGAGCCGGTGGACTTGGAACTGTGGGGATGCAGATGCTCGCTGACGCATCCACCGGAGGGGCTGTAAACAACGTCGTCCAAACCCCACCTCCTCCTGGAAACGTGGAGTCGTCCAAACCCCTGGCCCCTGGTGATACAAAAGTCACGCCGATAGAGTTCGATTTGCTGATCGAATCAGTCGAAGGCCAGATCAAGGCTACGGTGGAGCCATGAAAACACGATACGTCTACAACGCTCAGATCATGAGAGTGATCGACGGAGACAGCGTGGAGGTCATCGTTGACTGCGGCTTTGGCATAGCCTTCCGCATGAAGGCAAGGCTCTATGCGATCAACGCACAGGAGATGAAGACCGATGAGGGCAAGCGGGCCAAGATAGCGTTGACGAATCTGCTGAACAAGTATTCACTGTCCACAGAGATGTGGTCACACTCGGTGAAGACTCACAAGCAGAGTTCCAAAAACGATATGGACGCTTCTGGCAAGTATGGTCGCTGGCTTATAGAGATCATCGGCAAGCGTAAGCCTGACGGCACACTGGTCAACCTGAACCAGGAGATGGTAGCCCTCGGTCATGCCGAAGACTACCTCTCCGTGTAGACAGGCTCGTCGGACGCAACGATCTTCTCGTACCTGTGGTACGCCTTGCGCACCCTGTCTCTTGGCCAAGGACGTGAGCCATCGAACCCGTTGCGTCGGCGGAAGACTCTGCCGTCCCGTTGGGACAGTAGTTCCTCAACCTTGTCACTGATGAGGTCGTAGCTGTAGCCATTCTTGGTCCTCATGAAGAATATGAGACGCATGATGGCTATCTGGGCAGGGTCTTTGACCAGTACGTTACGCTTCCCTACTGCCATGTAACCTATTGGCGGCTGACGTGTGTTCATCCTTCCCTCGGACTTACGCTTGGCGGCAGCCTCCCTGTTACGCAGACTCTTGATGTCGCTCTCCCACTGTGCCACAGCAACGAGTACGTTTGCGAAGAACTTTCCGTTCGGCGTGGACAGGTTCACGGACTGGTCGATGAAGTGAATCGTAATCCCACGCTGCTCCCACATCGGGAGCGTTGTCGTGAAGTCCTGCACTGATCGGAAGGCTCTGTCCATCCGAAGGAATACAATGTGATCGTCACGCTCAAGGATCTTGTTGAGCCGACGTCCCTCCTCACGATCAACGAGCCTAGTCTTCCACGCACTCTCTCCCTTCTCAAAGAAGAACCCTCCCCACTCCAGACCGGAGTCTGAAGTGGGCATGGTCTTGAGAAGATCGAAGTATGCCGTAGACCTTGCAGCCTGATCATCCAGAGACTCGCCGTTGAGGCTCTGTTCGTCCTTGCTGACACGCAGGTAGGCACAAACCTTCGGCATCACTCGTCCTCCTCTTCGCCGCCCTCGTTGATCCATGACAGGACAACTTGCAGCAGGTTGTTGTAGTCACCAGACGTTGCCTCCAGGCGGAACGCTTTGATCTCCTCACGGGATACACCAGCACTCTTCAAGGCTTGAGTGACCCGACCCAGTATTGCAAAGGCGTTGCCGTCCTCACCATTCAGTGGGACGTAGACATCCGGGTGCTTTGGTTGTGTGCCTCTCATACTTAGACCTCCTCCTCTGTTGTAGTCTGTTCCTTGTCATACTCCTCCTCGTCACGGACTGCCTCAGCGCAGTCAGCCCACTCGTGATACCCCATGCGGGTATTGTCGTTCACAACCTCCTCCCTCCAGTCTGCTACAGGGAACTCCTCATACTCATCCCAGTGCTGCATCTCCTCTGGCCGCAGACCGGGCATAGTCATGTTCTGGATGGCAGTGTCCAGCTTGCCGAGTACTTTCAGAACCTCCATGTCTGGCAGGTCAGGCCGAGTGAGGCCTACATGCATGGCAATATGATCCCTTGCTAACTGAGCTGCACATAGAAGGCTGTGTTGGCACGCTTGCATTTCAGTGTGATACATCAGTCGTCCTTAGAATATTGTGTATAAAATCCACCGCTCAGGATCAGGCAGACTGTGGTGGTGTCAGTCTCGGAAAGCACGCCACTGTTTCAATGACGCGACCCTCTGGCTCCTTAGCAGAAGGTTCTTCCCACGGCTCTCTGAGCATACCGATCCCCTGGCTACGCACCCTGTGCATCTTGATGGACACAGGGTTATCGCCGTTAAGGGCGGGATCACCCTATCTCTTACGCTCCCCCTCTCATCAGGTGGTCGGTAGCGGTGTCGGAATTGAGAATCACAGTACCACGCTTGATGCCCTGCATAATCCTCAGCTTGACCCCATCGGCTTCTTCGATCTCCCTCTGCTTCTTACTACAGTATTTATGTGCAACGGAAACATTAGTGGTGCTTAGGAATGGCTCTCCATCACGTCTCCATGTCACCACTCCATCCCTGCGCCTCTGCTTTGCAACGTAGACAGCACACTCCCATGTCTGTTTCCAGCCAGAGTTCTGTCTTGATCCGAAACTGATGACTCTGTCTCCCTCCTTGAACTCAGGCCACGTCTCTGTGTCCATGACTTCCATATCACGGTAGTACCCGTACCATTTGCAGTCACCCTCGACCGCCATGTTACGGTTAGCACAGGAGACTTTGGAGTAGTCTGCTATGCTGTCTTCCTGTCCTTTCGAGACCACTAGCCCCTCATCAGTGAGATAACCCTGGAGCATCACGTCGATTCTGAAGTTGGCTCCCTGCTTACACACTGGGCAACACTTACCTTTTAGATGTTTGTGGTTCCCGTTCTCATCCCTAGATGTCTGTCTATGGATGTGTCCCTCTGTCAATACTGGTTTGGTCATAGCTTTCCTTCCAAGAACATGGTTGTGGTGCCGGTTGCCCAGTGAGACTCTAGTGTACCAATTCGGTGCTGGTAAGACAGGTGTGCAGCTAGCCCCGTCTTACCCTTGAAGGTCTTTCCACATACGCAGCGCAGGCCGTGTTTAGGTGAGTTGTAATCAATGCCTATCATGCGGGAGTGCATGCTCATGATGTGTTGTACCAGAGTGAAACTAGAGCAACGTATAGCATGACAATCAGGACACGTTATGTGCGTTGCTCTCGCCGTGTCGCTTTTAGGCTTACTTATCGGGGGGTAATTGTTCTGAATGTGGTTCTGTAGATTTACTACAAACCCGGCAGCAACACTCCTAGCGTTACGTCGGCCTATAGGCCTTTCGGAAGATTCCTCAAGTTTGTCTAGTATCTCACTAAGGTCAGTCTTCAGATATTGTTCGGCCATCCGGCGTTCTTTATAGCTCATGGTTGTCGTCTTATGTTTAGTGGTGTAGGTGTACGGTGTCGGCGTGCCTTAGCAGTGGCGACGGCAAGCGGAACTCTCCGCCCGCCGCCACCCTGCTATCGGCAGCAGCTTGTGGTCATACTTCAAGCTGGACCTTCGTCATCCAGTCAGGAACTGGGTAGTAGTTCGACTCACGGGTGACGCAAGCCACCGTCTTGGCCCTCAGCTTCTCAGTCGGCCAGTCAGTCTCTCCATCGGTACAGATGATGATCACATCAGGGTCGGAGAGTTCCTGAATCTCAGTGGCCAGGCCACCCATGTCAGTACCTCCACCAGCCTGATCAAACTGAACCTTCTTCACGTTGAAGACGTCCTGAGCCACACCCAGTGAAGCATCACCAGCGTAGACCGTGATGCTGGTCTGGTGTGCGGTCAGAACCTTGTCGATGACACCGAGTGCCATCTCTAGGTCCTTCTTGTTCATACTAGCTGACGTGTCAGCCAGTATCGCAACCTTGGGAAGAGGATCCTGTCGAGACGGCAGCATACCGCACCCGGCAACCTGTCGTCGTGACGGACGCTTCCAGTTCAGGTTCTGGTGACCCCTCACAGAGGCAACAGCATACCTTACAGCCGATTGGAGCAGCTTCCTCGGGTCAACAGTCGGGCGAAGGATATCGTCGCACAGACGGGAGATAGCACCCGGCAGCGAACCCTTGGTCTTCGAGTGTTCTTCAGCAGACTTGGCTGTCTGCGCCTGAAGAATCTTCTTGTCCACCCCGTTCATGCCGGGGTTACCCTTGGTGGGTGGGCCAAGCTCCCAATCCCTTTCCTGCCCGTCAGAGCAGGAGCCACCTTCAGGTGAGTCGCTAGGATCACCTCCGTCACCGTCACCAGGAGTCTTACGTCCCGGTCGCTCAGGCTTGTCTGGCAGAGCTTGGTAGTATTCCAGCTCCGTCAGGCCTTCGTCGAACCCGTAGTCAGAGGGCCAGACGCAGCCTTCTGGCAGGTTGAAGTTAGCATCCCTGACTATGGGGTTGATCACGATGTCGCAGGCAATGTTCCACTTCTCAAGCTGTTCCTGTGAGGGATGGTCCCCAAACAGGTCCTTAGCCCTGCTACAGTGGTTGAGCACGTCATGGAGTAGCTCGTGGAGGCATACCCCACCGCACTCTTTCAGTGTCCAATTAGTGAACACGTCAGGGTCGTAGTATAGACGACCATGCTGGTCCATGGCGCATGTACCCAGACCCGGTGACTCTACCGGGATAAGGGAATTGATGTGCCTCTGTAGATAAGGGAGTTGTTGATAAACTACGAACCTACTCTCGTCGATTCCAAACTTCTGACCCATCATGCACTCCTTCTGTCACTGGCGTTGAGCCTGGCACGCAGCATGGACTGAAGCTCCACACCGAGTGTTGCAGGCAGGGTATAGTTGTGCTTCGCATAGCTGACACCGTCACTGTCCTTGCCGTGGAGTGCCTGTCCAGTCTCGACGACAAACACCTTCTGTCCCTGCTTGGTGACAAGGCTGTTGAGAAGAGCCATCGCTGCTTCCCACCGTTCCTTGGTGTTGTCTTTCTTGACGGCGTATTCCAAGCTGCCAAGGAAAGCAATCGTCAGGTCAGGCCTGTCTAGCGGAGTGAAGTCGGCAGAAGGGTTGTCATGGAAGGCAGTCAGCCACTCTTCAGGATCAGGCAGGTCCAGTTCCTTGCAGTAGGTGACGAACTCAGCAGCAGCATCGACACCGACATAGGCTACGCCAGCCTCAAACTTCTCCTCGTCACCAAGACCGACTGACTCAAGGCCAGCCCAGACTTTCTGTAGGGCAGTCCAACTACGGGCAGTCCCGTATGCACCACCCTGCTCCGAGTCAGAGAGCTTCATGTTGCCAGCACTGTCGGTAGCAGGCTCGAACAACTCAGGCTTCCGCTCACGAAAGGCTGCACAGAGATTCCCAATGGCTGGCTGGTACTCCATCCAGTTGTCAGGGACCTCAGGGTAATCAGCGTCAGGGAAGTTCAGTCCGTTTCTCCATCCAGCCATTACCGTGTCCCACGGAGTCTTCCATTTGTAGTGACCCAGCCTGTTGGCCATCGGAGGCTCAAGCTCGAACCCGTTAGCTGCACAGCCAGGAGGGTTGCACATGGAGATGATCCACAGGTCATCTGGCAGGTCATAGTTGCCAATCTTCCGCTCACAGATGATGCGGAGCATGGCAGCCTGCACAGGTGGTGGGCTGGTAGTCAGCTCGTCGATGATCAGGGCAGAGGGCTGATCATGTGTCTTCATCGCCCAGTCAAGGGGCATCATCTCACAATGCCTCTTACCATCCACCTCCACGATGCCGGGGTAGCCACCTACGTCAGGTGCGTCGATGATCGACCCAATGAGGCAGAAGGGTTGCCTCCCAGCCCAGCGAACGAAAGCCTTGGCAACCTCAGTCTTCACTGAGCCAGGCGACCCAGAGAACAGGGGAGTCTCGCCAACTTGGGCTGTAACCCAGCCAGTAGCATTAGCCATTGATACCATCTCAGTCTCTCCTTGTGGCCCGCGTCCTTGTGGTGACTTACTAGGAATTCAGCAGTCCGTGTGTGGCAGCTTGTCTGGCTGAAGCAAGAATCGCATTGAGAGTCTCGCTGAACTCACCGAGTATCTCGTCAGAGTGGGTCACTTCATCCTGAAGTTCGATGCACCGTCTCAGCCTGTTGTCCATAGCCTCGTGTCCAAGGGTGGGATCGAGGACATCAACCAGCAGTGACTGGCATTCCTTCTGCATCTCCTTGAGCATGGAGTCCTTGACACGGCTCAGTCCCTTGGGAGTCATCTCCCAGTTCATGGGAGTGACGACGTTACCGGGACACGCAGCCAACAGGTCATCGCAGAAGGACTCGAACGCAACCTTGTGTACGTCCGGGATCCAGTACAGTCCGCCCATCGGACGTAACGATACGACCATCGGACGATAGGTCTTCAAGATCCTTGTCAGGATGGCTCCCACGTCACAGCCAGGAACGGTAGCCTTGGCTTCATCGTAGAGTTCCTGAATCCTCTGCTCCTTGTCCACCTGCACCATGGGGATGGCAGAGAACGACTGATTGTCATTCTCAATGACGACGAAGCGGTTGAAGATCTTGACACGGAACGCCTGACTAGCGTCGTTCTCAGTCTCGTCCTTCCGCTCCAGCTTGACCTCGTACCCATTCTGCTTGAGGTTCTTCAGTCCACGGATCAGCCAGACATGCCCCTTTGGTGCTGGCACCTCACTGGTGAACCCAGAGAGTGCCTGTCTCAGAGCCTTCTCATTAGTCACCTCGTCTGGCAGCAGAGCAGACAGATTGTGGGCATCGAGAACCTTCCGAAGATCCTCACGGGGTGTGGGTGCGTTGTCCCAGAAGACTTGTTGACCAGTCAGTGGGTAGCGTTGTGCTTCATTCATCGTTGCTTTCCTTCTCGTTAGTCTTTGTGTGAACCGTAGACAATGTGTAATTTCTTACCCAGTTTCTCAGCGTACTCAGCAGGCAGATGGCCCTTTGTGCAGCCTGGGTTGCCGTGCAAGCGACTAGCCATTGGCGGCTCAAGATCGAACCCACCAGCCTCACTCTCTGGAGGACTAGCCGTGATCGTGTAGTCCAGTTCTCCTTTCTGCTTGGGTCTCAGGGTCATCCATACGAACAGTGCCATCGCTGCTAAATTGGCGGCAGTCCAGAGTATTTGAGTCATGGTTGCTCTCTTTCTGGCGGCTTAGGTTGCTCTGGCGGCATACTCAAGTAGCCCAAGCCAGACATCCCCGCCTCCCTACCATGGCCAGGAACACTAGGTGTGCTTCTGACCATGGTGGTGGTGGGTCGGTAACAAGCGTCCCAGGCTATCCTGCTAGCCAATCGGGATACCCAAGGTAGGCATGTAAACCTTGCCAGCAGTACGGCTGACAAGAGAGATACCAACAGCATCAACGTACCACTGGGCATGGTGGTCAACGTGTTGTTCCGTACCAAGACCGCTTGGCCAAAGGCTAGGCTCATCACCAACAAACTCACCGTGGCAGGATACCAACTCACCATCCTCTTCGATAAAGTGGGTAACCCGGTTACCTTGCAACCATGCAAGATCGTCCGCCAGGCTGCTAGCCTCCGTACTCTGCAACTGTGCAACTGTGTATTCCATAGCCATGATCTTTCCTCTGCTAACACAACAACAACATACGCGACCGTGCTACATGACGAGTCGCTTCCATTTGTACTATGATGCCACTGGCACTCTTCGCTAGCCACTCGCCAGGCCAGGCCTGACAGGATGTCGTTCTGGCAGTCTGTTGACGTACCAGGGAGTGGCATGGCCAACGTACTGAGTGGAGTGGCAAGGCTACTGGCGGTATCTAGACAACGTGGGTGCCTGGCACCTACTGTGGCATAGTGGGTGGGTGGTATCTGGATCGGATCGGTCAAAATCTCGTCGGTCCCGTTGGCCACGATAACGCTCCAGAGTCCTCAGAATCGCTCAGAATCGACCCGGATCGGTTGTGCGTAGGATGTGTCGGATCGAAGATTGCGAGTCCGCACAGACGATCCTCGGCGTTTTCGATCCGCCCCGGACTAGGCTCCGGAGTTAACGCAGAAAGCCCCGCTGAACCGTAGTCCAGCGGGGCTTGGCAGCGGGTCCGTATCGGCCTCACTTGCCAGATCGGGCAGCATACTCGGCGTCTGTCTCATCGTCCTTCTCAGCAGCCTTGACGGCCTTGGCATGGGCGTCGATCCGGCTCATGCTGACGGCCTCAATTCTGGCCGTATCGACGGTGGCATCGTCGCCAAGCCCGTCGATGAAATCTAGGACGCTGGCCAAGCAACCAGCCCCATGCTCTCGACAAGCTTCGGCCAAACCCGCCCGATCATCACAGGTGAAGAAGGCTTGCCACTGGCCATCCAGCATGTTGACGGCTGCGTTGTAGGTTGCCTTCGCCGCCTTGCCATCGGCCAATTTCTTGGCGTAGGATTCGGGCTTGACTGGACAGACCATGTCAGGGGTCCGTATCCACAACCCGCCCTTGTCAGTATGCTTGACGTTGGTGGTATCCTGCCGGACCACCTTGACCTTGTCGGCCAATGTGGCAGCAAAGAACGCCTCGAATTGTTCCTTGCTGATGGTTGAAGCGATGAGCAGGTCCGCAGCATTCTCGGTTGTGATTGTGAGTGCCATTGTACTTGCTTCCCTAGTCAGTGGATGACCCGTCCGGTAGTCGGAACGGCGACGAGAAAACAAGATGCACAACCCGTGCCAAACGTCTCAAAAAAACGTAAACCGTTGGTATGAAACGACTTACGTCATATCAACGGATTCCGATGGGTGTATCATTCTGCCCCTGGTGTTGCAAAATGATGCAGCAAAATGATACGGGTCGATTCCTACTGACTAGGTATAGTAGATACTTTGCCAATCAGGCACCGGGTAGAGGAATCGCGTCCGTCGGTGGCGGGACGTGGAGCCAACCTGTGGCTATCAAAGGACTTACGACGACGGAAGGGCCGCAGGCCCCCAGCGGCTCGCTGATACTTATACCTACATCTCGGGGAATTTTTGCTCTAAAACCCCCTAAAAGACCCCCGGTATACCCCCAAATGGGGCGTAATTGCCCCTGTTTCGGCGTAAAAACGGGCAGATAGAACAAATTTGTTCTATACCTGGGGAATAATCCGGGTTTTCCCCGCTATTTCCCCGTATTTAGGCCCATTTTCCGCATTTTGGGCACAAGAACTGCGTCTTAATATACTTAAGGCCAAAGACTTAAAGGGCGAGCCGCTTTTAAGCATATGGAGTTAAGTATATAGGGGGGGGTGGGACCTCAAAAAGCATCCCATGTAGCCGGATTTCACGGCTTTCTGACGGCGTAGCATCCCCACCAGTCCCAGGCGTTGGGTCTTTTGACGGTTTGTTCGGCTACGATGTCGAAATTCTCGCGTTGTATCCACGTTTTGAGCAGATTGGGCGGTATTCCCCACAGCCAGTTTGCCCAGGAGTACCTGGATTCATCAGCGAACCTGTTTTCTCCTGGTATCCAGGAGCTTGGGAACAGGTCATCCTGCTCGTGTTCTGGCACAGACGGCAGAAAGGTGCAGTTTGGGGACTCTTTCTTGATGACAGGGCACCCTATGCAGGCTCTGTCCAGCACGCTGAGGAGGTTTTGGAGCACGCGGATGGGTGCATACTGGTGCAGCAGTGTGTCAAACATGATTCCGAGGCATTTTCCTGGGTATCTGTCCCTGTAGGCTTCTATCCAGGGTGTGATGGCGTCTCTGCTGAAGTCAGCCCTGTGGAAATCTATGCCTTCATCAAGTTCTCTCCTGATTGCGTCTACGGCAAGAGCGTGTTTTGCCCCATTGTTCGCAGCGTGGTTGAGATACTGTGGTCGAAAGCTGGGTCCGAAGTCTATGACGAGATCGGACGGTAGTCCCATGTCAATGAGGCTGTATTTCGACTGGTGAATGTCTTCAAATCCCTGGTCAGTCATCATCCTCTTTTTCTATTCCATTCCAGAGGAGAATGGCGTCTTGTGTGGTTGATGCAGTGGCGATAAGCCTGCATTCGCGACACGCGACGGCTCCGATGGAGCCTCCAGAGTCATCTATCGTCGTCTCTACAAGAGTGGGAAACTCCCCGCACTCTGGGCAGTTGTATACTGGGCCGAGATTTTCTGACATCTTCCCTGTCCATTATGCATCGTCCTAGAAACTCGACAACCTGTGGAACTACGGCGTTTCCGAGTGATCTAAGTCGGTCCATCCTAGCGGGAACCCCATCAGCCACTCTACCCACGTCGGGTTCAAGCCCCCACTGGGCCGATCCTTCCCTGTTGGCAAACCTGCGTAGACGACTCTGGGTAACTGGTCCAGCCGATCCCTCGATGACCCGTCCGGATTGATTCCTGTCTGTGCCATCCCCCTGGTATCCTTCCAGTCCCTGCTGGTAGGTGTCGGGAACATCTTGGAATAGTGCGGGCTGGTCACAGCCTGTCGAAGATTGCTCAGGGCTTTCCGATTCTTCCGCCCGTCCCTGCTGTTGTTGTATTCCTCGATGGTTTCCTCGTCCCGAGGCTTCAGATGGTCCATCGTGTTCGGCGTAGGCCACGATCCAGACTCTGTCTCTCCTGTGGAGCGCGTTAATCGAGGAAGCCGGTATGCAATGCCATTCGACACAATACCCGAGCGAGGCCAGGTCTCGCAGAATTCCTCCGAACAGGCCTCCTCGTCTTCCCAGCCTATCAGGAGCTGAGAGCAGCCCAGTGACGTTTTCGACCAGGACGTATCTGGGCCGGAGCTTCTTGCAAACTCGGTACATTTCCGGCCATAGGAATCTTTCATCGGCAGCGCCTCTCATTTTTCCTGCTTTTGATACAGGCTGGCACGGAAAGCCTCCAGCCACCAAGTCCACATTACCAAGCAAACTCATTGCATGTGTCCCAGGGAAGGTTTTGATGTCATCCCACTTGGGCACATCGGGCCAATGCTTGGCCAGAACCTTCCGGCAGTAGGGGTCGATCTCAACCTGGTAGGCGCAGGTCATTCCTGCACGGTCCAGCCCGAGATCAATCCCCCCAACACCGGAGAAAAGGGACACATAGAGCATCGTTACTCCTGTTGAACAGCAGGTGCCTGGTCAGGGGTTTGGGCAGGCTGGTGCATGGAGCAAAAGAACGTGGGCGATGTGCCAACCGCAACGGAGACGTTACGGTCGAAGTTCGGCTGCCAGTCTCCTGTCTCGGGATTCATCCGGATCAGGATCATCCTGACGATGTTGCCCGGGTCGGTGTTGGACATGGCCGAGCACTCGCCAGCCTGTCCGCTCTGGTGTGATGTCCAGAATATGCAATTGTCGCATTGTTGTCCGTCAGGCATGGCCTATCTCCACTGATACTAAATCGTCATTGATCCACTTGATGTCTGCCACAGTTCCGCCGTTGACCTCGAAAAACATCTCCAATCGCCCACGATGACGCGACCCCATCTCGTGCCTTTCAGTTGCTCCCTGAAGCACAGCTACGCTGTTTGCGTGCACGAAAATACCGAACTCAACGCCGTCCAAGAAGCACTGGTTCTTGCTCAGTCCTGTGAGATCGCCCACCTCGGCGTTTTCGGGATCGTCCGTAAACTTGCTCATTTGGTTCCTTTCGTTTTCTCCAGAGGCTCTCCTGTCCACAGGTCAAGCCCTTGTTCGTACCTGATTCTCATGACGTCTACCCTGCCGTTGACAGTGTCGATAACTGTCTGTGGCTTCCCGGCTAGAGACGAAGACATCTCTGAGCCAGGGCCGCTCTTGCGATACTTGGATATCACGTTTTTCAGCGGCTTCGTTTGCGTAGTTATCATGTCTCCAAGCAGTGAGTTGTCGTCTCTGGACACGGCTCCCTCCGTTGATGAGTAGGATCAGAACGGGACCTCCATATCGTCTACTCTAGGCTGTTCGTTGACTCGATGGTCCTGCATTTGCTCGTTGACCGTCAAGACCTCAACGCTCTGAATGGAGCAGTTGATGAATATTTTGTCGTTCCACTCACGGCCATCCAGCTTGCCGGTGATGCGGATTTTCTGCCCCTCCTGAACCTTCTCGCCAATCTCCTCTGCTTGCCGTCCAAGGCACTGGCAGCGAATCACCTGGCTCTCCAGCTCTCCATTCCAAGCTGGGACTTCCTGTCTGAGGTCCACTTCAAGCAGCCGGGTGTTCTTCTGACCCACGTTACGGGTCGTAGCCTTGTCAACAATTCCACTCAGCCGGACTTCGTTAGTGTCCATGATCTTCTGGTCTCCACGATTTGTCTATGAAACAGGGTGTGCGTTCTCCAACGTAGGCTCCCAGGACATTGAACTCCATGAAATCGACAGCCTGACCATGGTCCATGCCATCTCGGTCTTTCAGGATCTCGACACATTGTTCGTAGTCGTAGGCAACGACCGGGGGCAGGCCGAAGCGATACGAGATGCCCGTGATCGCCTCGATGAACCCGTCAGCAGTCAGCATAGTCTCGGGAGCAAGTAGCCTCTCAACACGCTTTTTGAGTTTGTAGTTCTCCTCCTTGATTTCACGAAGTTCTGTTTCCAGTTCGTCAGCTCTGCGGATGGCGTCACCTTCACTCACAGAAGGTTACTCCAGTATTCGTGTCAGCCGTTCTGACAGAGCGGTCCTCGTCCCCACCATTGAGCCTCTTTATAAACTCGTCAACCGACTCTCGGCTGGTGAAGAAGCGGTGTCCGATCTGGATAACATCCAGGGTGACCCGCTCTCCCGTAGCGTGGGAAACGCAGCCCTTCATGTACCAGTTCCTGACCGTCCCGTAGCTGACGTGCGGCAGGATTTTGGAAACAGCAGAAACTGGAATAAGTTTGTCGTCTGTGATTTTGAGCGTCATTGTCATTTTCTCCAAGACTTTCAAAATTTACAAAAAACGCAAACCGATGTCAAGCGACAAAATTGTCAATTGCAAAAGAAAACCGGGCCGTGTACAACTTTGGTGTCAACCAGCATGAGAGGTGACTGATGTCAACTGGCTACTCCGAGCAACCAGGCGTCCCCCAGCAGCCCACTCCAGAGCAGGCACCGACACCCGAGCCGACATTTGAGCAGGGGTTGGAGGAGATCAACCAGCAGTACAACGCACCCCCAGCGGCCACTGAGTCGTCAGCGAGGCAGGCGTTCGCGGAACGGGGTTACGACGTTAGCCAGTTCGAGGACGACGCGACGTTCGTGCAGGCTTTGGAGCAGGGTCTAGCGACCATCCCCCAGATGCAGGGGCAGATGAGCGAGATGCAGAACGCCTGGCTGGCCCAGCAGCAGCAGGATCGTTCGGCCCAGTACGATGAACCGTACTATCCTCCGACACCGGAATCAGCTCCTGCCAGCTCGTGGAACCCTCCGGAGTACGACCAGGACTGGGACGCTCTGGTGAAGCTGGATCCGGATAGTGGGCAGTTCGTTCCGCGTTATCAGCACGTCAATCCGATTGTCGCTCAGAAGGCGAACGAGTATCGGGAATACCTCCGCAAGGAGGGACAGAGGTTCTGGGAGAACCCGCATGACTTCATGTGGGAGGGACTCAATGATCGTGTCGAAAACATGGTCGAGAGCCGGGTCAGGGACGCAGTAGACGGGATTAGGGAAAGGTCAACTGCACGAGATTTCCTCGACGAGAACAAGTCGATTTTCTTTCAGTTGGACAACCAGGGAAACCGGCTGGTTGACGATTCTGGAGGAGAGATGCTGACTCCTGCCGGTCACAAGATGCAGGAGTACGCAAGGCGTCTCAGGTCGTCCGGAGTAACTGACGCGAAAGAGATCAGGGACCTTGCGTCAGGACTGTTGCAGAGGGATATGCTTGAGACAGGAATGGGGTACGCTAACCAGCAGTACCAGCAACAATCTCTTGCGCAACAGCAATATCAACAACAGGCCCAGCCAGAGTACCAAGAACCGGGGTTGACAGAGCCGGAACAAAACCAGACATTCCTAGAGCGTGGATTGCAGGGTGCTTATCACCAACCCAACCAGTCGGGCACAATCGACAGTTCAGAGCGGAGTGGCATCCCGCAAAATGGCGATTCGTCATTCCTTCAGCTCGCTGAATTAGAAATGCGAGAACGAGGGTTGCTTCCGCAAAACGGCTGATAGGAGACTGACAGATGGCAGAGTGGATTGGGATTATTCATAGCACGGCTCCGAAGTATCTCTCGGGAGCTGCTGACAACACGATACGGAACAGGCTCATCCTGACGATGGTCCGCCAGAAGGGCCGGATCACGTTCAACGAGTCATCCCACGAGTGCAACTGGGATGTCGAATACGCAGAGCAGCCCGTCAGCGCCTACGGCGACGGCGGAACTATTGACTTCTCCCGGCACGATCTTCTGCGTCAGCTCAAGATCGACTGGCGTGGCTACAAAGCCACGGACATGATGACGGAGAAAGAGCGTTTGGAGAACAAGGGCGACATCGCCATTGTCAAACGCTACGACCGGATCATGCCGACGCTGACCAAGTCTCTCCGCAACAAGTTCTGCGGAGAGTTTTTCATTGACGGTTACGCGACCGGCAACGAGAACCGTCTGCACGGACTGGAGAGTTTCTTCGGAACGGGCACGACTGTCGCCGCCGACCGTATCGCACAGCCGAGTGATACCTACGGTGGCAAGTCCACGGCGTTGGCCAACGAGGGTGGCTCGTGGAGTACCGACCTGACAACCAGTCCGAACGCCAATGCTGCGACGGACTGGCCGGACGGCAACGGCGACCCGGAGTATGACTACATCTCTCCGAAGATCATCAACTACAGCAGCTCAGGTTGGGGAACGTCCTCGACATCCTGGGACAACAACTGCGAGCGGGTTCTCCGGCAGTCAACGATCTGGCTGACTCAGACTTCCGGCAAGGACGGGCGGCCTGATATCTATCTTCTGGCCGGTAACTTGTTCTACGGATACAAGAACAAGATCGAATCCCTCCGGCGGATCATGGTTCCGCACAAGGGTGCTCAGGACCTAGGATTCGACGACGTGTTGAATCAGGACGGAGTGATGATCGACACCGACTTCGACGTTCCCGCCGATGTTGGATACGGACTGAACGTGGATCAGATGGAGCTAGGCAGCCTCGACAGTGTGCTGTTCTCCTCCCGTGGCCCCGAGTACGACATCAAGACGGACGCCTGGTTGTTCCTCGTAGGGTTCTTCGGCAACGTGCGTTACAATCCCAAGCACTTCGCGAAGCTGGCAGCAATTGCCTAGCAAAGAGACGTTACGCACTTGGACACAATAAAATAGAGAGCCTCACGGAGGATACGAGATGCCAGACCGAGCAGTAGCACCTTTCGCCAGAGGGCGGACGTTCTTTCACGGGAAGACGGTTGATTCGTCAGACTTGCCAGGGACCTCAATTCTCGGACAGGTTCACGTCTTTCAGGACACGGACCCGTCAGACGAAACCAAGCACCGTAGCAACGGTGACGTGGTCGCTATCGCCGTTCGGAACGTCAGCGGGGTTGCCCTGCTGCCTAAGACAATTGTCCAGTTCAAGACTGATGCAATTGGCAAGGAAGTGGACGGAAATGCAAATTCGTACAGTCAGAAAGTTGCGGGCGTGGTAGACGACCACCTCCCCGCCGCTGGCTGCCTTGATGACGACATTTGCTGGATCATTGTCAAGGGTCCGTGCCTGGTCAAGTCGTCGTATACCACCCTGGGTTTGGCCGCCGCGATCAATGATCCCGTTCATGCCAAGACAGCCGCCGCCAGCACAGCCGGGGCGACTGAGAGTGGTAGGTTTGACAGAAATGCCGCAGCGGCAGCGACAGGTGCTGATGCATTGCTAGTCAGCCAGAATGCCATTGGCACGGCTATCACGGCACGAACAGCCGGTGATACTAACACAGACACGCTGATTGACCTGTCAATCAGATAGAGACTGCCGGCACCGAGACGGTAGCCGCTGTTCGGTGCCACGACCGAGCAGCGGCTATTCGTTTGTAGAGAGCATGGCGGTAGTGGTGGCATGGGAGGCTTGAGTTTCAGTTTGGCGCACAACAAGAGAGACAACAATGCCGATGAAGCATGACGTACTGATATGCACATTTAGTTACGGTGGCAACGGGGGGATGAAGTCTGAACATCCTGACGTGCGTGACTGGCTCCTGAGATCCATTCCGGAGATGAAAGCGGACTCTCGGATTGGCAGGGTTAACCTGGTGGACATGGCGGACACGCCGATCACCATGACCCGCAACCGCGCAGTTCGTTTAGCCAGAGAGGAAAACTACGACCTGCTGTTGATGCTTGACAGCGATATGGCTCCCGACCTTCTCCTTGGGCAGGACCTGGAAGCCAAGCCGTTCTGGTCATCGTCCCTGGACTACATGATCGAATATGGTAAGCCTCTTGTTGTCGCGGCTCCCTACTGTGGCCCACCTCCGGAAGAAAATATTTATGTGTTCCGTTGGAGAGGAATGGAGTCGGATACTCCGGATGAGGTTGATATGAAGCTGGGTCAATTCACACGGGAGGAGGCTTTCGAGAGAGGTGGTATTGAACACGTTGCCGCCCTTCCGACAGGTCTTATTCTCTGTGACGTGTCGGTGTTTGACCTGACTGAGCCAAAAGAAAAGGGCGACAACCCGTGGTTTTACTATGAGTACGAGGACGTCTACGAGTCACAGAAGTGCTCAACCGAGGATGTGACTGCGACCAGAGACCTAAGCCTCAAGGGAGAGTGTGAATGGGGATACAACCCGGTGTGTGTGAACTGGGACGCCTGGGCAGGACACTGGAAGCCCAAGGTTGTAGGAAAACCCCAGCTTGTGACCCCGTCCATGGTCAGTGACAGGCTGTTGAAAATAGCGCCGACGAGACTTCCGGAAAACGAAAAGCGGAAACACGTCGATTTCACATCAGGGCTGGACAGGTCCTGGGATGTCCCGCAGCGTCCATTCAAGGTTCCTAGATAGGGGTGGTGACATGGTAGGGGTACGAACCAAGCCATGCAGCTTCTGTGGAAAGACCAAGAAGCTCTCTGATTTCTACGCTCACAAAGGTAAGAAAACCAACGGGCAGTCAAGCTGGTGCAAGTCGTGCCAGGAGTCTGACCGGAAGAAGAAAACTGCCGACGAACGCAAGAAGGGTCGGCAGGATATGTTCAAGGAGCTGGTTGCAGACATCCGTGGTGACAGGATCGAGGTGCCGCACCCGACAGAAGTCGCCGCAGAGATGTACGAGCAGTTCGGCGGACTCAAGGCTTTCTGTGCCGAGTGGATGCGTCACATCAACGATGCCGCCACCGACAGGCCGGGCAGCAAGCTGGTCCTGGACGCCTTCTACGCGGTCGGAATCCGGCTAACTTCCCTGTCAGCCGACCATCGCCAGAGCGCCCCCGACTTGGCGTCACTGACTGACGATGAGCTTGAGGAGGAGATAGGCAAAATGGTCGCCGGTCTTCTCGACAACCGTCCCGAGCTTATCAACGAGTTGGCCAACAAGCATGGGCTGAAAATCCATGACCCGGCTGAATCGGAAATGGAGACTGCGTGACAACTAAAGAGGCGATGGAACGCATCGGAAAGGCTGCGGCTGAGAAGCATCGTCGCAGGTCGGAGGCGTTGCGTATCTATAGGCCTCTGAAGAGCCAGATTCCGTTCCATCTGTCGATGGCCAGTGAGCGCATAGTCCGGGGCGGAAACCGATCAGGAAAGTCGATGTCGGCGTTTGCTGAAACAGCGTCCGCAGCCACGGGTATGCCGATATACACAGACGACGGGCCAATGCCCTTCAAGTACCCCAGGGACAGGGGTTTGCTCATCTGGGTGGTGGGGTACGATCAACGTCATATCGGCGGAACTATCCACAGAATGCTGTTCCGACCGGGTGCATTCCGGATCATCAAGGATGAGATCACGACGGAGTGGCGACCGTTCTGTCCATGGAACGAATATGACGCTGCCCACGAGGAAAAGTCCAAGGAAGCTCCGCCACTCATCCCCCCGCGTCTGATCGAGCCAAAGGGGTGGGCTTGGGAGAACAAAGGAGAGCGTGTATTCACTGTTTGCAGGCTTCTGAATGGCACGGAAATACACGCCTTCAGTTCTCATGGTGAGCCTAAGCAGGGCGATCCGGTTGACCTCATTCACATCGACGAGGACATCGAATATCCCCGTCACATCCCTGAGTACCAGGCACGGTTGTCTGACCGCAAAGGGCGAATGATCTGGTCGGTGTGGCCTCACTCCAAGAACGATGCCCTTATCGAGATGAGTGAGCGGGCCTCGGAACAGAAGAAGCGGAAGGACCCCGACGTCTTCGAGGTCACGCTCAGATACAGTGACAACCCCTTCATTGACAAGAACGAGAAGCGGAAGCGTATTGAGGCGTGGTCGAAGCGAAGCCCGGAAGAAGTTCGGTCCAGAGACCTCGGTGAATTCATCACGGACACAGTTCTGGTGTACCCGAGTTTCTCAGAGGAACTTCACGGGACCCCAAAGAAAACGGTCGAGCTTGAGGACAAGGTTGACGAGGCAATCAGGAAGAACAATGGGGTTCCCCCGGACGACTGGTGTCGGTATCTCGCTCTCGACCCTGGCCATGTCGTCTGTGCCATCCTGTTTGTTGCCGTTCCCCCGCCATCCCTGGGGGATCATGTCGTCCTGTACGACGAGCTGTATCTTCGACGGTGTGATGCGGCTGAAACAGCGAGGATGGTTGCTGCCAAGGTGGGCGGGAAAACCTTTCAGACGTTCATCATCGACAACCGCGCCGGTCGCCAGACCCCGATGGGATTCAACAGGACGGTCAAGCAGCAGTATGCTGACGCATTCGGTCGCTACAACGTCCGAAGCGAGATGACATCGAACAATTTTGTTCCAGGCAGTGACAACATCCAGGCTGGCATAGGCCTTGTGAGGGAGTGGATGTCTGTCAGGACGGACGGAACGATCAAGATGAAGGTCATCATCAACAGAACGCCCAACTTGAAGCGGGAATTCTACAGATACCACAAGCGTGTGGTGGGTTCAGAGGCAAAAGAGGAACCTGTTGACCGCAACAATCACCTGATGGACTGTTTGAGATACCTCGCAGCCCACAATATCGAGTATGCTAGGCCAACACCGGGAAAGGCACACCCGTCACCGGCCTGGAAAGCGTTTCAGAAGTGGCAGGAAGCCGAAAACGGCGAAGAAGAAAACGAGTTCGTTCACATGGGACCCGGTAGGGGCTAGACAACAGGGAGACACGGCATGGATTTGGAAGTGGGCACGAATTGTGTGTATTACTCGCAGGCTGACAAGACAAAGGAGCCGGAAGCGTCTGTCGTCGTTGGGACAAATGGGATGGGTGTTCTCTACCTGACCTGTTTCCCTCGTGGCGGAGGCATTTCGTCACTCCACAGGAACGTCCATCATGTTGATTCGCAAATCCTGAAGGAAAAGACGGGGATGGCGACCAACTACGGAGGCTGGGACACCATTGAGAACGCTGCTGGCAGACGCAAGGTTGTCATGGAGAAGGCGCGGGATCGTGCGTCCGAGCTGAGAAAGGTGGACAAGGATAAGCGTGACAAGGACGAGGCGCTTGCCAAGGAGCTTCGTCTTGAGGAGCGGGTGTGGACTCTCTATGACAAGGGTCTGACTCACGCCGAGATTACTAGCGACATGGGTTCTGGATGGACTGTTGCTAAAGTCCGTGCAGTCCTAGACAAACCAGTTGAGGCCAGAATCTGATGCTGCCAGAAGGTAGGACCGAAGACTACCTGCGGCCACTCGTTACTGGATGGCTCGGCAAGATCGAGCTGGGCATCCAGCACAAGAGTTGGTTCCAGGATATCTCTGACCAGTGCATGGCGTTCTTCAGCGCGTCCAGCGGGTTCATGTGGGACCCGAAGTTCAAGAACAAGTACCTGAAGACGAACACCAGCCCACGCTTCCGGATGACGATGTCCAAGGCGTTTGAGCTGGTGGCACTGTTTGGTCCTGTCCTGTACTGGCGCAACCCCCAGAGGACCGTCAGGCCGAGGAAGAAGATTCTTCTGCGTCCGGAGCTGTTTGGCCCGGATGATATGGAGGAGACACAGCAGCAGCAGCAGCAGTTGCAGCAGCAGATGCAGCAGGCTCAGCAGCAGATGCAGCAGATGCAACAGCAGCAGCAGCAGCAGATGCAGGAGCAGCAACAGGACCCCATGGCGGCCCAGCAGCAGCAGATGCAGCAGCAGCAGCAGATGCAGCAGGCCCAGCAGCAGTTGCAGCAGCTCCAGCAGCAGATGCAGGAGATTGAGCCGAAAGTCCAGGAGGTACAGGAGGCACAGAACCTCTACAACGAAGCGATGATGGACCAGAAGGCTACGAGCATCAAGGACGAGGCTCGTGCCAACCTCGTGGAGTCATACCTGAACTACACACCGGGTGAGCAGCCGGGTGGCGGGCTGGCCTACCACGCGGAAATGGCGATTACCGAAGCCTTGGTAAAGGGTAGGGGATGTCTGTGGGTGGAACCCTACCAGATGCCCGGATCTGATCAGACACTGACCGGGTCGTTCTACGACAAGGTTGAGAACCTGATTATTGATCCTGACGCCGAGAGCATTCATGACGCCAAGTGGATAGCCCGCAAGCACGTCCATCCGGTATGGCAAGTGGAGAGGGATTTCGGACTGAAGAAGGGGACCCTGTCCGGGTCCATGGAGAGTGCCGAGTCACAGGGCGAGTCGCTCGGTAGCGACACGAGCAGCATGCACCGCAAGCAGGGCAAGACGTTTGACCTAGTGGTGTACTACAAGATATGGAGCAAGGGTGGTGTCGGGGCACGGATGACAGATGTCAAGACCCCGCTGAAGGATGCGTTTGACAAGGTCGTGGGAGATTATGCCTACATCGTGGTCAGTCCAGACGTCCCGTTCCCGCTCAACGCTCCCATGGACTCAAGCGTCCTTGAGGAGCCAGGACCTACGGTCAAGAGTGCCAAGGATGAAGAAGTTGCCGAGATGTTCTCGTGGCCGACTCCGTACTGGCGTGATGCCCGCTGGCCGGTAGCCATACTGGACTTCTACCCGCGTCCCGGCAGCGCGTGGCCAATCGCACCAATCGCCCCAGGACTGGGCGAACTGGTGTTCATGAACGTGATCATATCCCACCTGGCAAACAGGATTTGGAGCAGCAGCCGGGACTTCATTGCTGTCCTCAAGTCGGCAGAGAAGGAAGTCGAGAGGGTCCTCAAGAGCGGCGAAGATCAGGCTATCATCCCGCTGAACGAGGTGCATAGCGATATCAACCAAGTGGTGCAGTTCCTCCAGCAGCCGCAGACGAACTACGATGTCTGGAAAATCCTTGATCACGTCATGCAACTGTTCGAGCGTCGGACAGGCCTGACGGAGCTGATGTCAGGGATTACGGCAACGCAATCCCGTAGCGCCGAGGATGTTGCGACAAAGCGGGAGCAGATGAACATTCGGCCAGACCACATGGCCTCCAAGGTGGAGAAGTGGCAGGCCGAGGTGGCACAGATGGAAAAGATGTGCTGCCGGTTCTTCATCAAGGGGAAGGATGTAGAGCCTCTGATCGGCAAGGCTGGCTCCATGCTTTGGGAGCAGCTCGTTTCCAAGCAGGACCCGGAGCTGGTGGTGAGGCAGATCGACGCCACGGTGGAAGCTGGAAGTGCCAGAAAGCCCAACCGCGCACTGGACACGACCAATATCAACACAGTGATGCCTGCACTGTTCCCGGAGCTTTCCAAGCACGCGGACGCCACGACCGACACCAACCCTATCAATGCCCTGATCCAGATGTGGGGCCGGGCCATCGACATGGATGTCACCAAGTTGCAGCTTGACAAGCGTCTGCCGCTGCAATTCCAGCCTGAATTCCAGAAACAGCAGGCCCAGCAACAGCAGCAGGGCCAGCAGCAACAGCAGGAAGCACAGCAGCAGGAGAAGCAGCAGGAGCAGCAGATGGAAATGCAGAAGATGCAGATGTCCGCCCAGGAATCGCAGCAGAAGGTTCAGACCGAAGCGATGAAGCAGCAGGGCATGCAGGTCAAGACCCAGGCTGAAATGATGAAGATGCAGCAGCAACAGCAGATGGCTGCCATGGAAGCCCAACTCAAGCAGCAGTTGATGCAGCTTGAGATGATGAAGGCGCAGACAGATATGCAACTGGGTGCTGCTCAGGGCGAGCAGAGCATGCAGTTGGATGCCGCCAAGACGCAGCAGGCCATGCAGGCAGCAGCCATGGGCCAGCAGGTGGACCAGGCACAGGCTGTGCAGGACGCCCAGCAGGGACAGCAGGAATTCATGGCTGGCAGGGCCAAGCAGCTACAGGACATCATGTTCAGCCAGACATCGCACCAGCAGAACCTTGGGCAGAAGGCTGACGTCCACCAGACGGAGCAGAAAATCCGTAAGCGTGAGGCTGCCCAGAAGCTCCTGATAAAGCAGGCTGAGCAGCGAGAACGCTCCCGTCTCAAGCAGGCTGCGGCCAAGACAAATGGCAAGGACGAGAAGGACAAGGACGAAAAATAGTGATCTTTCCCATAGATGGGCGAGAGAGTATAGTCTAACAGCAACTGTCAGGTACACACGGAGGTCCCGATGACTACTACACTTAGCTCAAAGGCGCTCAACCAGTTGGCGGTTGCGGTGGCAGATAACACGACGAACGACGAGGTTCGTGACCTTCTTGATGGAAGCAAGGTCGCCCATCGTCCCATCATCACGGTCACAGACGCCACCAAGACGCTGACTGCCGCCCAGAGCGGTTCTCTCGTCGTTCTCGACAAGAATGACGGCATAGTTGTGACGTTGCCCGAGGCCAACGCAGACAACGTGGGCTGGTACTGCGACTTTCTCATCAAGACAACAGCAGCGTCAGCAGGGTTCAGCATCGACGGCAGTCGTTCAGCCGATCTCTACTACGGACACGTCTTCATCTCGCAGGACAACACCGGCACGGCAGGAGTCAAGGCGATTCAGCTACCAAACCAGTCCAGCCACTACAAGCTGGCTATTACTGGTGCCACCAAGGGGTGGGTTCAGGGTGGATATGTCCGGGTCGAGATCGCCGCCGCAAACATGCTGGTGGCTTCTGGAACCCTTGCTGGTGTTGGAACTTCGGCCTCGCCGTTCGCATAGTAGTAAAACTTGAAACAGGGCTAGGCATGGCATACCAGACAGTTAGCAGCAACGAAGGAATCCAGTCGGATTACGAGTGGCTGCGAGATAAAGGCAACGGCCATCGGATGGCTGAGATGATGGCGTTCCGTGAGGGTCCCCGGTCCCTGACGGACAGGGAATTCTTCGAGGGGCAGGGGACTCTTGCCAAGCAGTTCGAGGGAGACGAGCGAGCACTGGATACTCTCGTTGCGAACGCTCGGGCCAAGGGGTTTACTCCGAATTACAACGACGTGTACATCGGAGGGCTGGCGAAGTTTCCCGGAGACCCGGAGGCTTTCATTTCTGGCAGCGGAGGACGGGGACAGATCCAGGACCTCTGTGAACGTAGGGGCTGGGAGTGCTCAGGCTCTGTGAACGTGAAGCATCGTCAGCCAGAGACGGACCCACGGGAAGACCGGGAGAAGCTAGGCAAGGACCTGACACAGAGGAAGATGCAGCAGGCGATCAGGAATGATCCTGATAAGGCTCGCATGAACATGAGGGACCTGAAGGACGAGGTCACGGACAAGCATGGTGGGAAATAATGTATCAGCCCCGCCTGTCACCACAGATGCCATCGAACCTGTCAGCGGTGGTTCACGGCGGTGAGTTTGCCGGAAACCATCCGGGGGTTCGTCCGCCGGGTCTACAGCAGCAGCCGCTCCAGTCTGTGCCAGCGGGTGTGAATGCCAGGAGCCTGATGCAGACGGAGATGATGAACCAACTGTTTCGGCAGTTGAGACAGCAGTCCATGTCCGACAGGTTCCAACGAGATTTCAGGCAGTTCAACAGGCCACCACAGGGTCAGTTTCCCGGACAGATAAAGAACATTCGGAGGAGATACTGATGCCAGTAGGCTTGAGGGACTTGTCACGTCAGGACGTCAAGTTCGCAAAGATCGTCGCAGGAGGATCAGCGACCACGTCACTTGTTGCAGCAGTGACAGGCAAGAAGATTTGCGTGGTGTCGTACTATGCCTCCTCGTCTGGAAACACTACATGGGTGTTGAAGAGCTTTGACGGTGCTTCCACATACACCGATCTGACCGGGACGATGACAGTCAAGGGTTCTGCCAGCAGTGGGTTGTCGTGTGGCTGGAACCCAGATGGGCATTTAGAGAGCCTGTCCGGCGAGGCCCTGGTTGTCACCTGTGGCAGCAATGCTGTAGGCGGCCATTTGAGTTACTTCTTGCACTGATAACATGACGACACAGGTAATCTGGACATTCTCTGACGTCATCGACCACTTGCTCGACCACATGGGCGGGACGAGCGAGGGGCGGAACGTCCGTATGTCCAAGCGATCCATCCTGTCCGCCTACCGGAACCTCTCGACTGCTACCAACTGGTCGTACTACTACAAGCGTGGTCGCGTGACGACCGTGGCGTCCTATGCCACCGGGACCGTGACATACGACCATGCCGGGGGCAGCAACAATCGTGAGGTGACGCTGGCATCCGGAACATTCCCGTCGTGGGCCGCCAGAGGAATCATCCGGATCAACAATATCGACTACGCAGTGTCCAAGCGTATCAGTGACACGGCGGTAGTGTTGGGTATCAATAACAATCCCGGCGAGGACGTCACGACAGCCTCGTCGTACACCCTCGCCAGGGACTCGTACACGCTGCCTCTGGACTTCCAGTCAGCCAACCAGCTCAGGAACGCTGACAAGAATTGGCAGTGGCCCACATACGTTGCTCCCGGCGAGTGGCTGGCACACCACGAGAGCAAGGAAGCCGCCAATGATCCGAGGATTTACACCTACATGGCTGACCCGGATTACCTCGGGGCCATGGCGGTGTTCTTCTACCCGCCCCCGTCCAGTGCCAACAGCTTCGACTTCGTGTACCAGCGGACTCCGCACCCCGTCCGGATCACGGACTACAAGGCTGGCACGCTGACCGGCACGGCTGGGGTGGCGACTCTCACGGGCAAAGGCACAACGTGGACCCAGAGCATGCTTGGCTCCATCGTCAGAATGGGAACCCTTGAAGACTACCCGGACGGCATCGACGGATTGAATCCCTATCAGGAGGAGAGGGTCGTCACAGCGGTCAACAGCGCGACGTCCATCACGGTAGACCAGGTACTGGACAACGGACACACTAATATAAAATACAGGATCTCTGACCCCCTGGACATTGAGCAGGGTGCGATGTTCGAGGCGTTCCTGGCACTTGCCGAGGCACGGCTGTCGATCCTGACCAAGTCGGATGATGTGGGTATGAAACAGGGCATCTACGCCGGAGCGTTACGGTTGGCGATGCAGGCTGACAACAGGGACTTCAGTGGACAGGACGGCTCGGCAAACTATTCCGTCCACCACCTGCGGGACTTCGCGACAGTTACACCGAATTAGTAGGAGACAATTCGATGGGTAGACGATACACAGGTAACGGAACCGCAGCGAGTGGTGCCAACAAGACCTGCCTCAACTTGATCTCGGCAGCGACGATTCGTCCGGCGCTCTACGATCTTGTCATCGGCAGCGTTGCTACACCGGCTGACGCTGCTGTCAAGTGGCACGTCGCGAGGACCACGGCTGTTGGAACCGAGGGCAGCGGGTTCACCCCGATTGCTCTCGACCCTGGTGACCCGGCGTCCTTGGCGGACTACGCGGTGGCTCACTCCAGCGAGCCGACCTACACGTCGAACGCTGTGCTGCTCCAGATTTCTATGAACCAGCGTAACACCTTCCGCTGGGTTGCCGCTCCTGGTGGCGAGATGGTAGCTCCGGCCACGGCAAGCAATGGCCTGGGTTGCAAGACTGTGTCCGTCAGCACGGGGACCACAGCCTATGAAGTGGTGATGTTCCATGAGGAGTAAGGATGTCCGACAAGAAGTGGACAGCACTCCGACCAAAGGGAACGTCAATACTGTCGGGTCCTGACGGGGTGATCGAGGCCGACACACTACAGTGTGTTCACTGTGGATGTCACTGGCAGGTACAGCCCGGCAGCGGAAAGCTGCGAGGGTTCTGCTCGCGTTGTAACGGCCCAGTCTGCGGACCACAGTGTTCTGAGTGTGTGCCCATGGAACGGCAGCTTGAGATCATGGAAGGTTCCAGTAACGGGACCGAGGTATCTACGTCAGTGATCTGGACACCTGGAAGTTAGTCATGCCGCTGACAGACAGTCTAATGTCGCACTGGAGCCTCGACGAGACGGGGGGCACCCGTCTGGACTCCACGGCTAACAACCACGACCTGGCAGACAACAACACGGTTCTCTATGAATCCGGGAAGGTCGGTAGGTCGGCCCTGTTTGATGCGTCAGCCAGTGAATCCCTATCGGTTACAAACCATTCAGACCTGCAACTGAACGGAACGTCTTACACGATCATGTGGAGAGCGCGCGTAGCGGACCTGGCGTCAGCGTGCCTGGTCGCCAAGAGAAGCGGAACGGGGACTCTACACGAGGCAGGAAACGAATACACGGTTTCCTTCATACAATCGTCATCAGGAGGGTACTGGCGATTATCAGCCGGAACTGACACCCAGCGTAGCGTAGGGTCACCTCTTGGTTTTATTGACTACTCTACAACAGATGGACAGTTTGATAGCGGAGCGGATGGCGGTTATATATTTACAGGACATGGTCCGTCTCAAGAATACTATTTTGGGTGTGCGGTATACGACAGCTCCATTCCGAACCCAAATCCCGATGGCTCAGAAGCCAATATCATGATGTATTCAGAGTGGGAGCCAGGTCCGGGGATGCAGTCACATTATGCGCACGGGACTGCGGCGAGTGGGGCTTGGTCTCCAGGGAGACGACTCAATTCTCTAAATACTAGGTTGGAATCTGCGCCTGGCGCTGGGTCCAATGCACTGAGATTCGGTACATCCACCGGGGCTGCCAACTTCCTTGAGGGCGGCCTGGACGAGGTGGCGATCTGGAAGCGGGCCTTGACGATGGGCGAGGTCGAGCAGCTATGGAATTTTGGGTTCGGTATACAGTACCCGTGGGTGGAAGCTAATGGATCAGACCTGGACTGGAAATCAACCGGCTCATTGGAAACCTTGCACCGCAGACACCTCACCCCGGAGCGTACCAACCCGGTCTTCGTGCAATACGATTACTCGTGGTCCGGATTCCTCAACGACAAGTTTCTGGATGTGCCGGACGTCACCGACTGGGCTTCACCTCCCGAGGTCCCAGTGTTGCCACTGGAACACAGGCGAGCACCATACCGCTTCTACAGTCAGGAAGACAGGAACATATATCCTGACGTGAGTGATTGGTGGTTGCAGGCGTCTGAGCCTGTCATGCCTCGCAAGGGTGCTGGAGAGAAAGCGTACTGGGCTTATGGAATGGACAGGGACTCTGCCAGCGGCGACCCATCTGTGCCTACGACTAATCCCTCTGTCGCCAGCCCATCGGCTGTCACTGGAGGCGGAGATGATACTGTTGTTCCTCCGACAGCAGAGCCGTCCATCGACGGAAAGGGTGGTCTTTACATACCAGAGAGGGCGGACCAGGAAGACACCCTCAGGCCCCGAGTGGATGATCCGGAATAATGGCAGCCGCACCAACAACAAGTATCGTTATCAAGGACTTTCCGGGCCTCAAGAGAGAGACGGATGTCAGGGATCTGCCCCCCGGTGCATCAGACAAGCAGATCAATGCCGTGTGCGAGGACGTGGGCGTTCTACAGTCCCGCACCGGGTACGCGGTTGTGAAATTCGAGGGTGAGTAATGGACGATATTGGATTCATAGGCTTCATTGATCTGGACGACACGCTGCCTGTGGCGATCCAGTGCCGCAACTCGTCAGGTGTAGTGACAGCACCGTCCTCCGCACCGACCTACACGGTGTACCCGCCGGGGTTCTCGGTATACATCGCCACGGGGTCACTGGATGCCAGCGACAAGGACTCGAAGGTAGGGTTCCGGACGGGCAGCATCGCGACAACGTCGTCAACGGGGTATGAGACCAACAAGCTCTACACTGTGATCTACGAATACACGGCTGACAGCCAAAACAGGGCGGCAATTGGCACGTTCATGGTGACCTGATGTCGATGAGTGACTTCTGGAAGGACTTCGGCCTCGGGCTGATGAACCTGTTTGACCTGCCGGGGTCAATGGTCAGGGATGCGTTTGCGTGGGAGAACCCACTGGACCAGCTTGAGGGACCTGAAGCCTGGGTCAGTTCCAAGAACAGGGCTACGGGCGCTGATGTCCTGAAACACTGGGGGATGGAAGACCCCGGAATGATGGCCGGCATGGGCGTGGAGATGCTGCTGGACCCCATGATGCTCGTCGGAGGTCTGGGTGCCCTCAAGGGTGCTAAGATGTCCGCCAAGCTCGGTCCCCGTTACCGCACGACGTTCAGGAAGCGTATTGAAAACCTGGACGATGCCGGAAGTATCAGGGTTACCGACGAGAGGAGGATTCTTCCACCGTCCGATCCGGTGGAGCGAGAACTTCTGCGGGAAATACCTCCGGGAAGTAGGCGTCTTGATGAGGGCGTTGAAGCCATGGCCTTGGAAACACCCCAGGGCGGAGTGGTTCGGGTATCCCGATCTCCTCTAGGCGGGGGGAACATACATCCGACTGATATGCCTGAATCAGCGATTGTAGAAAGCATGAGGATTCCGGACGTAGAGCAAATGGTCCCGATCAGGAGACATGCGGTTATCAGGTCTGATACTGCCACTCCCTCGATACAGACGCGACACCCGGAAACTGGTGAAGTATTCCCCGCTCTTGGCCTGACGCCGCCCACTCCCGCCGCTGCCATCAACTGGCGGGCACCTGGCCGGAGCTTACACCAGCACCCGAGCCGACCGCCAACCAACACGAGTGACATCAATAGACGGCTGCGGGGTGGTGGTTGGGGGGGCGTCTCCCTGCGGGGGTCTGGAGAGGAGGCACTGTCTAGCTTGCATTCTCCTAGTCCTCGTTCTTCCTGGTTGCGAGCGCAGGAGGGAACAACGCCATCTGTCTGGACTGGTCCGCATACATCAGACTTTTCTCCCGCTCCATCTTCTGGGGCTGCGTCGGCAGAAGCAGGCCGTCACGGAGTTAGGTCGCGTCTTAGGCGGGGTAACTGGCCAGAAACGCCTGCTACGGATGAAGTCGTCTTGCGTCATTTGGATGTTGAGGACCAGCGGATAATTGCTCCGCTTTTAGATGCGCAAGGGAAAGGGGACGCTCGTCTGGCGACAGGCCGAGGCGTTTCTGACATTCAAGATTCTCTTGGGGCAACCCATGAGGAGATGCAACGTGCCATGATTAATTTTCATGACGCGAAGAGGAAGCTAGCAACTCCAACCCCAGGCCACGAGGCTATCCAGATCACGCATTCCCCCATGCTGGAGGAGATCCCCGGCGGGCAGCTAACCGCTGGGCAAGGGTCGGACATCATAAATGCGATGGACGATGCCGAGAAGGCGGCGTATGTGAGACGGCAAGCCGTGGTTCAAGGAGGAGAAGACCTGGGAAATAAACAAATACACAATCAAGAATTCTACGCATGGAAGGACCAAGTAGAAAGGCAGGGCCTCAATCCATGGGACGTCAAGGACATGGGATCAGGCAGGAAAATGCACAACCTGATGCTGGACCCGGATACCGGACGGGCAGTCACCAATGACCCAGGTGCAATCAGGCAGAAGAATATTAAGACCACCCACGGCTCGCCCACCAGTTCGCCGGTCTTTAGGGAGATTGGAGAGTATGACCTGGCACTGGAAGAAGCCGGCAGAGGGGGCAGTGGATGGCATGAGCCGACTGTCGTCGATATCACAAGCAACAGGCCAATCGGCAAAAAGTTCACGGAGATGATAGAGGACATGATCTGGGACCCGCTCACCACAGTGACCGGACACCGGGCCAGAACCAGAGCATCGGTAGCTGGGCTGGATCCGGGGATGTACGGAAAGGCCATGCCATACATCGCACCGGTTATCCCGCCTTCTCTCAGGGTGGGCAGGCATATGTTAGATGGAGAGGAAGAAGAACTCGATGTATCTGGGACGCTATAAGCTGGGTGAGTGGGTTCCGTTGTCCGTGCAATGCACTGATGCAAACGGTGACGCTGTCGCTCCGGACAGTGCTCCCACTGTGACGGTATACGACGGGGACTTCGCGTCCGTTGTCAGCGGAAAGTCCATCCCTGCAAAGGATGTCAGCAACAGGACAGGGATGTTCGAGATCGAGGGCAGGCTGGCGTCAGGGTTCAGCGAGGGCGTGCATCACGCTCTGTTCGAGTGGTCGGCAGGAACCCACAACGGGGCGGATCTGAAGCGGTTCAGGGTGGTGGGTGGTGGTCACCAGGATGGGGCGTACACGGCAGTGCAGCATTACAAGCGCCCACAGGCCAGCCACATTGTCGGACATCTGGACTCCGGTGTTCTTGAATTCAGGAAGAATCCGAGGACAAGCTAATGAGTGACAGTTTCACAGCCAGGGTTCCAGTCCCGACGTTCACCAAGACGGCGGACGGGAACATCTATATGGCCCGTGGTGACCAGCCTGTGAAGCGGTGGGACGGGTTGGCCTCAGACTTTGTGGACGCGGGGGTTCCGGCACCTGGCACGGCGGTCACCTTGGCAGCGTCGGGGACGGGTCCAATCGTGGGTACGATCTACGCCTATCTGAGGTTTCTGGATGCCGATGGTCGCCTGAGCAACTTGTCTCCATTGTCCTCCTCGTACAGCATAGCTGTCAGTAGCGGGGCGGTCAGTAATGCCTTAAATGCCAGCCCAATCAAGATAACGACGGCGGCATCTCACGGGCTGTCCACTGGAGCATCGGTGAAGATCAGTGGAGTGAGGGGGAACTACGGCGCAAATGGACGCTGGGCAATTACCGTGGTGGGCACAACGACATTTACACTGGATGAATCGGAGGGCACGGGAGACTACACCAGCGGCGGCGAGTGGTCAGGCGGGGCCTCGACGATCAACTACACGAATGTCGAAGTCCCCACGGACAGCCGTGTCACAACGAGACAGATCCTCAGATCAAAGGACGGATCAGTCAACGTCTTTTACATAGACGTCACTGACACAGACCTGACGGACACGAGCTTCAGTTCAACCAACACGGACGACGACCTGGGTGCTCTAGAGGAGGTGACCCTGATGGACGACAACGGAAATGACTTTTCCGTGTCTGTTCATGGCGAGCCGCCCGGACTGAAGCAGGTGTTGATCTCCCATTACAGCCGCCTGTGGGCAGCCGTGGACATGACGTACACGGAGGGCAGCGTCGTGTTGACGAACAGCTCGACGACCGTCACAGGGATTGGAACCGGGTGGACGTCAAACCTGGCCGGGAGAGTGTTGTATCCGAACGTGTCGGGAAACACCAAGAGCTACGCGATTGCATCAGTTGACACCACGAACCAGACGCTGACGTTGTCAGCAGAATACGACGGGACAACGTCACCCTTTGCGGACTACGCCATCGCTCCAGGCGGGCAGAGTGCACTGCGTGTCTTCTATAGCAAGGTGGATTTCCCTGATTCATGGAACAAGGAGGAGGCGGACGGTGACTACCTGACGATCACCGAGGACCCGCAGGCTGGAGAAATGACAGGCCTGATGCCGCTGTCCAGCTCCCTGTTCGTACTGTTCGAGCACCGGCTGTACCGACTGGAATACGTCACCAGCCCCAAGGACGACGGCAGGGTGTTCCTTGGCACATGGAGAGGCTGTGTCAACCAGAAATGCTGGGTCACTGTGGAAGGCAATGCCTACCTGCTTGACCGAAAGGGGATATACGCCTACGACGGCAGGCAGGCCCAGGAGCTGGCATCAGACCTGCAACCGATGTTCTCAGGCAGGGGTGAGCTGGCGATCAACTGGAAGAATGCAGACAACTTCCACGCTGCACACTACCCCAGTGAGCAGACCATCAAGTGGTTTGTCTGCCTGTCGGGGATGAGGTATCCGAGGCACGCTCTGTGTTACCACTACATCCACTCACGCTGGTGGGTAGAGGAATACAGCCGACCTGTCACGTCGTCCACGGTGGGTGAATTGCAGGGTGGCAGGCAGATGTACCTCGGAATGGACGGTCGTCAGGTCGTTGCGTCAAACACCGGCTCCCTGGACGGGTTAGGGACGACGGACGGAAAGATATCGGGAACATTGGGTACATCCACCCAGGTGACATCCAGTGACCCCTCGGCTTCGTTCAGCAGTGCCGTGGTTGGCACTCCCATCCAGATCACAGGTGGACGGGGAAAGGGGCAGCAGAGGCTTGTGGTAGCAGCGAGCGGAGAGAGGCTTACTATTGACCGGCCATGGCTGGTGAGGCCGGACAACACGAGCAAGTACCAGCTCGGTGGAATACGCTGGATCTGGAAAAGCGGAATGCTACGCTGGGTCTGGACGGACAGCAACGACGTGCGTGGATTTGAGCTGGTGTTCCAGCCCGATAAAGGCTCACGTCTATCCGTGAGGCGTTACCTGGATCATTCGACAGAGGCGGACCCGATGCAGTACGACCGTGCCCAGTCAGAGGGGGACGGGTCAGCTACTGAGAAGGGTTCATCTGATATCGTAGTAGACACAACAGAGACCACTGGTGTTGTAGAGCACTTCTTTGATGGGGTGCGTCAGGGACGGACAAAGTCACCAATGTATGTGCGTATCGAGGTGGAAGGCGTGCCCTCCACTGAGAGGCAGAAGGTGTTCGAGATATCCGTCCATGGAGTGCAGCAGTGAGCTTGAAGTCCTTGTTTGGTGGAGTAATCGCAAACCTGTCCCAGAGGGAGTGGTCTCCTGAGGTACAGGAGTTTTCCGAGGCGTTGGTGGCTGCGTTGTCATCTTCAGATGGGATCACTCTGGAGGAGCCTCTGGTCCTGAACAACAAGACGAACGGTCCCGCTATCCGCATCAACAACGTGGGGGACACGAACCACAGCGGACTGTCTGTCATCAACGACAAGGGTGAGCAATCAACACTAGGCGTGGGGATGGGGTCAGAGGGGATCGTGGCCAACGAAATCATCCCTCTGATAAACTACGCCCTGGACCCGGACTTGGTGCATCAGAAATACTCGTCGGTAGGTGGTCACGGGGGATACACGACACTTACCCCGGACAGCACAGACAACCCTAGCGGCTCGCCTGCTGGACCAGGAGTGAACAAGAAGACTCAGGGAGGGGCTGATCTCAAGAGCGGATACAACACCGGGAACAGCGGAACTGGCATACCCGGACTGGTGGGCATAGACCCACCGACGTTCGTGGTAATAGCCGGTTACGGCCAGATGCTGTCCAGCTTGCAGAAGTCGTCCCGTGTCAACTGCTCTGATTCTTCGACGCTGCAAGGTAGCCACCCGCCTGATACAGCACACCAGTTGACCCTCAACGGGAACCCCCTGTGGTGGATCAAGAACCTGCACGGGTGGGCTGTCAACCGTGGCGAAGTGACTGCCGTCTACGAGGAGTACCTGGAGGTGAAACGGGAGATCATCGGAGACACGGTCACCGTGGCCAAACCTCCAGTCTTGAGGACGAGTTATTACGATGGTGAGACCATTAGCGGCAACTCCTACACAGACGTAGAGGATGACAGTCAGGCTCGTACTGCTACAGCAGGAGGTGTCAGCGAGTCGCAGACGGTTGATCCCCCGTATGACGTGGAGACAGTGTATGTCGATGGGTCAGAAATCTATATCCGTTGGGTCAGTAACGGGACGGGCGTGACGGACACTGGTGGCAGTCCCGTGTGCTACATAGACCTGAACGTGGATGCCAGAGCATGGGTGGCATCATGAATCGCAAGAAAAGAAAGATGGGCGGCAAGATTCGCAGCATGCTTGCCAAGGGCACGCCGGGTGCGAACACGGTGTCGGTGGTCATCGTGTCTCACAACTACGGCAGATTCCTGGGGGAGTGCATCCGGAGCGTTGTGGATCAGACCAAGCGTCCACGGGAGATACTGGTTGTTGACGACTCCTCGTCAGACAACACGGCACAGGTGGCCAAAGACTACCAGAATGACGGGGTCAGGTACGAGAAAGTGGCATACCGGGACGTGTACCTGTCACGGGGGTTCGGGTTTAGGAACACCAAGAGCGACATAGTCTGTTTCGTTGACGCCGACGACATGATGGAGCGTGACTACCTGGCCGGGGGCATGCCCCTGTTCGCTGATTACAGGGTGGGGATTGTCACGTCAGACCTGCACACCATAGGCAACAGGTACGAGACAAAGCACTATCCGTCGTTCAACCGTGACATGATGGAGAGGGACAACTACATCCATTGCAGTGCTCTTGTCCGCAGGCACGCACTGAATCTGACCGAAGCCTTCGAGAAGGACGCCATCGGGTATGCACCCATGGCAGACTGGTACATCTGGAGGGCGGTTCTGCGTGCCGGTTGGACTGTGGGGAAGCAGGCGTCCATGCTGCTGTACCGGATGCACGGAAAAAACGAGCATCTGAACAACGGAAGCGTGCCCTACTACAAGTCTGCCAGCCTGGAGATGGAAGACCTGACCCTGTTCATCCCGCTGTCAGGCAGGGACTGGGCATGGCCACGCATGCGTGAGTTCCTTGAGGAGCAGACGTGGCCAAAGGATCAGATCAAACTGCTGATGTACGACGGCAGTGACGATGTCGCATTTGGCGAAGAAGTCAGGGAGTGGCTGCACCAGTCCGACTACCCGGATTTCCGCTACGTCAAGAGAAAGGCCAGCCGCGCCGGACTGGCTGACATGGACAGGCGAGAGAAGGACGTTCAAGACGAGGTGACGCTTGAGGTTGGCAAAATCTACAATCAGATGATGCGAGACGTCACAACCGAGTTCGTGTGGATACTTGAGGACGACGTAATCCCTCATTTGGACACGGGGTTACGACTGATGAAATCGTTTTCCTCTCGGGTTGCGTCTGTCGCTGCCCCATACAGGCAGAGGTATACCGACGCCTATTGCCATTGGGACAAAAACCGCGAGCTGTGTAGGCAACAGGGAGAGGGCGTTGTCCGCGTTGGTGGAAACGGCTTCGGCTGCACGATCTTCCGCCGGTCGTGCCTTGCGAATGAGGTTCTTTCAGCAGACACGTCGTACTGCAAAGGCTGGGTGGACTCAGCGATCTACAAGCGATTGAGCGATGACACTGGCTATAGGTTCCTAGTAGACTGGTCTTGTGAGGCCGATCACATCGAGGACATCTGGAACGAAGTGGATGCTTCTGGTAAGCTCCTCGAAATGAGGTGAACAATGGTGTATATCCCGCCCACGCAGCGTGCTAGACAGAACGGCATTACCAATCAGTCGATGAACGGTAACGCCCAGAACAGCGGTGCGCAGCAGATGTCCATGCAGCCTCCAGGATCCACATCACCAGGCATGGGTCAGGGTCAGGCCCCGCCACCATGGAACCCGATCCCGGCTGGGCCAGGCGTCACTGCGCCTTTACCCTCTAGTCCCGGAGGCCCGTGGAACTCTGGGCCGACCTCCCCGGGTGGATGGGACCCGGTCCTACCGGGCCAGGGTCAGCCACAGTGGCCACAGGTTCCGGTTGATCCGTCTCAGCCTGGAGGTGTCCCGGGTGGATGGGACCCGATCCCATCGGGTCCGGGCCAGGGTCAGCCACAGTGGCCACAGGTTCCGGTTGATCCGTCTCAGCCTGGAGGTGTCCCGGCAGACCCTGCAACAACTGGCGACCTTGGCCCGTATGATCCGTACACAAATCCTGGCGGGACCACGAACCCGGATTATCCCCAACTGCCACCTCCCGGCAGTGAGACACCCGGAGGCGTAGACCCCAACACTCCGGTACCGAACAGCCCCGGCCAACCCGGAGGTGGATACCAATACCCACCCCAATACCCACCGGGCTGGCCGCAGCTTCCGCAGCCACCAGTATTCATGCCGGGTGACACTAGTAACACAGGTGGTGGAATGCCCGTGTACCCCGTCCAGCCGGTATTTCCAGGCGGGACTCCGGGTGGCAACTTCCCGCCGCCTCAATCAGGTGGGTTCCCATCTGGAGGAGGACCTGGAAGTGGCGGACAGCCACCTATGCAGCCACCAATTGGGCTTCCCGGTGGTGGAATGCCCGGTGGTGGAATGCCCGGTGGTGGAATGCCCGGTGGCGGACAGCCCGGTGGCGGACCCGGTGGCGGACAGCCCGGTGGCGGACCCGGCGGTGGAATGCCCGGTGGCGGACCCGGCGGTGGAATGCCCGGTGGCGGACCCG
>Ga0209402_10000356_pt1 | contig 57679 bp, 44 predicted proteins | sample ArcticOcean_MG_C_3_FD_187437 | JGI IMG/M metagenome (GOLD analysis project Ga0209402, IMG submission 187437) | Marine microbial communities from western Arctic Ocean - ArcticOcean_MG_CB8_126 (SPAdes) (version 2) | ecosystem: Environmental > Aquatic > Marine > Oceanic | place: Arctic Ocean... | reverse complement strand
GGACAACGACACAGCGGTCTGCACCAGCAAGTGGCTGGAAATCCTCGCCGCAGCCATGGACGACAATGAGCGGCTTGCAATTCTCGGCGTCAAGCTCATCTATCCGTACAAGCCGCACCCGATCCAGTGCGCCGGCGTCGACGTCAACCGCACCGGCCGCATCCGCTTCCGCGGCCGCGGCGCCCGCCGCGACGACCCCGCTTTCGCGGCATTCGCAGAAGTGCCGGTTTTGATCAGTGCCTGCTGGATCAAGCGCAACGCGCTGCTGCAGGAGATCGGCGGCCTCGATCCGCTGTTCCACCCGGTGCAGTATGAGGACCTCGACCTGTGCATGCGTGCCACGCAGGCAGGACACATCTGCGCCTACACCCCGGAGGTGGAAGTGTATCATTTCGAAGGCACGACGACGGCAGCGGGCGGACGCGACAGGTACCTGCAGACAATCGCCCGAAATTCCATGAAGTTCCGCCGGAAATGGCAGGACGCGCTGAAAGCGTTCCCCGACGACAAGGACTACGGCTGGCTGCCGCTGGAAGATATGGGCATGACAGATGAACTCGACCTGACGATTGACGATGCCGATTTTTCGTGAATGCGGCATCAAAACTACCCTTGAACCTGAGGTTAGTAAGCGCTAAGATATTGGTGCGTTTATTCGAAGAATAAGTGTGCGTTTTCCGGCATAGCTCAGCGGTAGAGTAGGTGGCTGTTAACCACTTGGTCGTTGGTTCGAATCCAACTGCCGGAGCCAATTTCATTTCGCCGCACTTTTTCGGCGTTAGCAGTTACAAAAGGCCCTGAGGCTGAAGCCTCAGGGCCTTTTTTGTAAGCCATTGGAAATAAAAGGCTTATGAAAAATTTGTCTCGCCCCAAAACTATTGGTTTCGATTTAATTATAAGTTCATGTATTCCTTGGGAACATCGCCTTATAAGAATTCAATTGGAGGTTCCTGACATTGAGAATCAGTGTGTTTTTGTTCTCCCACTTTAAGAAGAGCAAACGGATTAAAAAGGCACTTCTCATCGTATTCAGCATATGATTTTATGAGATTGGAGACTTGAGAAAGCATGCGAATTTGGAGCTTACACCCAAAATACTTAGACAGCAAAGGACTTGTCGCTCTTTGGAGAGAAGCCTTGCTGGCACAAAAGGTTCTCTACGGAAAAACAAAGGGATACATTAACCATCCACAATTGGAGCGTTTCAAGTCACAAAGAAAACCAGTGGCGGCAATTAACACATACCTTCGACACATATTGGAAGAAGCCAAAGATAGATCGTACAAGTTCAATTCGAGTAAAATCGGAAAATCGTTTCAAAGAAAACACATGTATGTGACAAAAGGACAAATCGATTTTGAACGGGAACACCTCCTGAAAAAATTAAAGCAGAGGAATAGGGATCGTTTCAATGTCTTAAAAAATACGAATGTTATCGATGCGCACCCACTTTTTATTGTTGTCAATGGCGGCATCGAAGAATGGGAAATCCTCGATTGATCCCACCTACAAACACAACAAATAAACCGACAATTCTTTTAACAGGTGCGACTGGGTACATTGGCGGCCGGCTTCTGAAAGAACTGGAGAACCGTGGGTATCCGGTTCGTTGCCTGAGTCGGCGCCCAGAACACCTCAAAAGCCGCGTGGCCACACCCGCCCAGGTGGTCAGAGGCGATGTCCTCGACAAAGACAGCTTAAAAGAAGCATTTGAAGGAATTGATGTCGCCTATTATCTGGTGCATTCAATGGGCTCCAAGGCGGACTTTGAAGAAGAAGATAGACGGGCTGCGACAAATTTTTCTGAAGCCGCCAAAGAGAAGGGTGTCAAGAGAATCATTTATCTTGGTGGCCTGGGAAACGAAAACGAAAATCTGTCTACTCATCTTCGCAGCCGTTTGGAAGTCGGCCGCATCTTGAGGGAAAGCGGTGTTCCAACTATTGAACTGAAAGCCTCTATCATCATTGGCTCCGGCAGCCTGTCGTTTGAAATGATCCGAAACCTTGTGGAACGTCTACCGGTTATGGTGACCCCGAAATGGGTGAGGGTCAGTGCCCAGCCAATTTTCGTTGATGATATTCTGCGCTATCTTATCCAGTCGATTAACATTCCGCTGAAAAAAAGCCGCTCCTACGAGGTGGGTGGTACTGACGTGATCTCTTACGGCGGACTTATGCGGGAATATGCCCGCCAAAGAGGACTGAAACGGTGGATGATTCCCGTTCCCTTCCTGACCCCTTGGCTTTCCAGCCTTTGGCTGAACCTCATCACCCCTCTTTATGCGCGCATAGGTCGCAAACTGATCGACAGTATCAAGCATTCAAGCGCCGTTAGAAACCATGATGGTCTGAAGGAATTTGACATCAAACCCATTGGCGTATCGGAGGCCATGTCCAGGGCCATTAAAAAAGAAGAAGAATACTGGAATGAAACCAGCTGGCCTGATGCCTTATCGTCAGTCGGGCCAGAAAAAAATTGGGGCGGCGTTAAATTTGGCAATCGGATTATCGACCACAGAAGCCTGGTCATAAGTGCGGGCAGGAGCGAGGCATTTGCTCCCATTCGAAGAATTGGCGGCAACACCGGATGGTACTATGTGAATACCTTGTGGCGTCTTCGTGGTTTTGTCGATTATCTGTTTGGCGGAGTTGGGCTTAGGCGAGGTCGGCGTGACCCCGATCACATCAGGGTGGGAGACAGTCTTGATTTTTGGAGAGTGGAAGCTTTTGAAGACGATGCACGTTTGCGCCTTTTTGCGGAAATGAAACTGCCGGGGCGGGCCTGGCTGGAGTTGGAGGTCAAGGATCAGAACGGCCAGACAGAAATTCATCAAACTGCCATTTTCGACCCCTTGGGATTGTTCGGTCAATTGTACTGGTACATCCTTTATCCCTTTCACGTGTTGATCTTCAACGGAATGCTCAGGAATATTGTCAAGTCTGTTGAAAGAACAAAAAAAAATGAATCATAAGTTTCCAAAACTCAATATAGGCATTTCTTCCTGCCTACGGGGAGAGAGTGTGTGTTTTGGCGGCGGTCACAGACGAGATTATTTTCTGGTTGATGCCTTTGGCAAATACGACGATTAGGTGACCAATAGAAATATAAAGAAATCTGATATTGCCACGCCAATGAAGGCCGCTCTTCGGAGCTTCCTTTTTCCTTTTCACGGCCGGCAGTCCACCGTTGGTCACGGCACACAGGTTAGGACTAATGAACACAGTGTCCGTCATCATTCCCACGTTCAATCGATGGGCGACTTTGCCGCGGGCCTTGGATTCGGTGCTGTCACAGTCCCGGCTGCCGGATGAAATCATCGTCGTGGACGACGGTTCGACCGATGCCACCGCGGACGAACTGCCTCGCCGCTTTCCGAATGTCACCTGTCTGCGCCAGGCGAATCTGGGCGTCAGTGCTGCGCGCAATGCCGGGATCAGTCACGCTTCGAGTACATGGATTGCATTTCTCGATTCGGACGACGAATGGCTGCCGGAAAAACTCGCGCGCCAGCTTGACAAACTGGCAACCCAACCGCGCCTCCAACTTTGCCATACGGACGAGATCTGGGTGCGTAACGGGCGCACTGTGAGACTGGCGCAGCGATACGAAAAATCTGGAGGCTTCATCTTCCAGAGGTGTCTGCCGGTCTGCGCGATCGGGCCGTCGACGGTTATGATCCACCAGGAGCTGTTGGCGCGTGTCGGGGCTTTTGACGAAACGTTCGAAGTCTGCGAGGACTACGACCTGTGGCTGCGCATCTGCTGTGACACAGAAGTGGCGTACATCGCCGAACCGCTGGTGCGAAAGCACGGCGGCCACGCCGATCAACTGTCGACAACACACTGGGGGCTGGACCGCTATCGAATTCGGGCGCTGGAAAAGATCATCGCATCGGGACGTCTGCAGGGCGACGACCTGAGCGCTGCAATCGATGCTGTGATCGACAAAATCGACGTTTACATCGCGGGTGCCAGGAAACGCGGCAAGGCATCGGAGGTCGCAACGTACGAGGCCAGGCGTCAGGCGATGGCGAGCGGTAAGTAGCCGCGCAGCCGGCGTCTTGTCAACCCCTTACACAACATGTCTCCAGCGGTCCTTTTCGTTCATCGTGAGTTCGTCGGTGGGCACGAGGCCTCCACCATCGTCATCCTTGAATTGCGGGCCTCATCCAGTACCAGTACTGATATGAGACTCTTTCTGGACACCGCGAACGTCACCGAGGTTCGGGCCTGTATCGGGCCGGCTATGGACCACCGTGTGACCGCCATCCGGAAATTCAGGATTTTCTGTTGTACACTGTTTTTTCTCATCTCCCTGTCACCGGTTAATGCGCTGGAGCCGCCTGCGAAAAGCTATCGTTTTATCTGGCTCGTTCCCAAAGATGTCACCGCCAAGAAGTACACCGTCGGGCAGATGAATCGATCAGTAAAAATCGTTCAGCGGTGGTTTCTGAAACAAACGGGTAAAACGTTCCGGATCAACCCGGTTGAAGTGATCATGGGTGATGAAAGCCGGGACTGGTACACGAATACGGGAAATGGTGGAAAATGGAATACGATTCACAACGCCATCAAAGAGGTGTTCCGCAAGAATGGAACGTTTTGGGGCGACGAGAAGCATGAATATCGATATGTCGTTTACATAAGTGCAGACGGGCCCGGCGGCGCAAACGGTGTCCCGAGGTTCGTCGGTCTGCCTCAAGAGGATGTCGATGGGGTGATATCAAAGCAGTGGGACACCCGCTGGTCCGGTGGCCTGGCTCATGAAATCGGGCATACGCTCAGGCTGGATCATGAGGGCGATGACGAAAACGACGTCATGCGAATGGGATACCTGAATCTGAAAACGACGTACCTATCGAAACAAAACATAACGAAAATGCTTGAGGCAACAACCAACAAAGGCTGGCTGATTGGCAGGCTCGGTGGGGATACTTCCACGGATCAGCCGTCATCGAGCAGCAAAAAAGATTCGTTATAGCCCCTTCTGCCCCGACCGTTACGCTGGCATCTGAAAGCCGACAAACGAAGCTGCATTTTCACCTGTTCAGCAGGAACCGGCTGTACCGCTTCAAAATCAAGCCGCAAGGCACCAGGACGGACAGACTCCAACGCGACGCAATTGTCTCCGGCCACTTTTCAACGCACATCCTGACTCCATTCAACGGTCGCCGCCTTGGCGTACCTACTTCTCCTCGGCCCGATCCGTAGCAATCGGCGGATCGATAGACAGCGCCGTGATCGTTTCATAGTGCGCATCCGTAAATTCATAGTCAAGCACCATCAGTGATGACTCGAGCTGCTCGAGATTCCGCGCTCCAATGATCGGCGCGGTGATTGCCGGATTCTTCATCACCCAGGCGACTGCCAGCGTGGCCGGGTGCACACCTTCGGCGGCGGCATGCGCCACGAAGCGGTCAGCGACATCGTAGTAGGACTCGGCGGCGTAGCGCCTGGCATACATGTCGTTTTCGATGAGCCTGCCACTCTCGGGACGTTTATCCCTGCCGTACTTACCGGTCAGCAGACCACCGCCCAACGGACTGTAACTGATGACGCCAATCTCTTCGGACACGGCACATGGCAGGATCTCGATTTCCGCGGCGCGCTTGGTCAGGCTGTACATCGGCTGCAGGCACTCGATACGCGCCAACCCGTCGCGAGCCGCGATGCCCTGCGCCTTGGCAACCTGCCATGCCGCCCAGTTGCTGACGCCGACATACAGGATTTTTCCCTGATGCACCAGGTCGTCTAGGGCGCGCAGGGTTTCGTCGATCGGGGTGTCATCGTCGAACATGTGACAGAAGTACAAATCGATGCGATCAGTATTCAGCCGCTTGAGCGATGCCTCAACGGCCTGCATGATGTAACGCCGCGACAGACCACTGGCATTGATCTCGTCACGAATCGGATTAAAACACTTCGACGTCAGGACAATATCATCGCGACAGCCGGCGATGAGTTTGCCTAGAATCTCCTCGGAACCGCCTTTGGAATACATGTCGGCGGTGTCATAGAAATTGATGCCGGCGTCGCGCGTGCGATTGAACATCTGCTCCGAAGTTGCCCCGTCGGCGTCACCACCGAACGACATCGTTCCGAAGCATAGCTGTGAGACCTTTACGCCGGTACGGCCAAGGGTGCGGTATTGCATGGGAAACTCCGGATTTCAGTCCGTCAACTGACGGATCAGGTTGCAGATGACGAACGAGCGGCGAGACCAACATCAGACGTCCTTCAGTGCCTGATGCAGCACGGCAAGAAACGCCTCGACGTCCGCCGCAGTGTTGTAACCATGAATGGCAACGCGCATCCGACCGGCGGTACTCATGATATGAATGTCCGCGTCCCGCAGGATCGTCTGAATCGCCGTCGATTTTTCATGGCGAAACGACACGATACCGGCGAGCGCCGCGGGTTCGTCCGGCGTCAGCAGGTCGACGGGCAGCGCCCTGAGTCCCTCGATACAGGCGCGTACCAGCGGATCGGCATGCTCGGCGATGTTCTCGACACCAACGCTGCGAATGTATCGGAGGCCGGCGTTGATGGCGTAGACCGCGGCATAGTTCGGCATGCCCGCAGTGAAACTCGCAGCGCCCGGCTTGCTAACTGCCGGATGGTCGAAGCGATCGGCGTCGAAAGCGTTTTCGATGTTGAACCAGCCGCCGGCGGGCGCGGTCCACTCCGTAGCGCGTGCCTGCGGCACGCCGACAAGGCCGCCGCCGTGACTGGCGAGAATCCATTTGTGCGTCGAACTGACGACGAAGTCAACGTCGGTCAGGTCCAGCGGCACGCGGCCGAGCGCCTGGGTGACATCGAGCGCCAATAGCGCAGATGAGTGCCGGCGCACGGCGGCACGAACGTCATCCAGCGGGATTTTGAAGCCGTTGAAGAAACTGACCAGCGACACCGTCAGAAGGCGTGTCTTTGCATTGAGCAGCGGCACCAGGTCGTCAACCCGCAAGGCGCCGGCACGCGATCTCCAGACGCGGACCGTAGCCGGGCAGGTAGGCTGCAGCCACGGTGTCGCGCCGGCGGGAAAATCAAGATCGTTGACGACAACTTCATCGCCCTCCTGCAACTGCAGCGCGATAGCTGCCATGTTGTAGGCTTCGGAGGTACAGGAGCAGATGCCGATTTCATCGGCTGTCAGGTTATAAGCCTGCGCAATTTCACTTTTTGCTTCAGCCCATTGTACTTCGTGCAGCTCACGACCATCCATGCCGAGGATCTTGTCCTGGGCATACTGGTGCAGTGCGTTGATCACCGGCAGGGGCGGAATGCCTTCGGCAGCGGTGTTGAGATAGGTCCGCTCCGCCAGTGACGGAAAATCCTCTAGTCTGCTGTCGTGCATGAGCATAGGTGAAACCTGCTAGTTTATGGCCCGCTGATCTTGCCGATTCGTTTCACGTTCCTGCGATCATTTCATGTGTCCTGAACTAGTTTTCTTCCACAATAATGACCGCTACAGTCGGTACGATAGCCGCATAGTCGCTATCAGGAAAGGCAACGGCTGTCGCAATCTCGCGGACAGATGGCATGCCCACACAATTCGGCTTCGTACGCGGCGACCTCGGGAAAGTCGGTCAGGATCGGGCCGTACATGTGACCGCCCTGTTACCGGAAGCCAGACAGGGCTGCCTCGGGAAGCTGACGACAAATGAAAAAGTCTGAGTGTTTTTCCACCATGACACAGGTTGCCGGTGACCGGTTGTGTGGTTACTGATAAGCCCCGCGATACACTTTGATAACTCCGCCATATGGTCTGTCTTGATGAATTTTAGAGTCGATGGCGTGAACCTGGAAGTCTCCGGGTTCGATGCCGATGAACTGCGCGACGTCGTCCAGCTGCTGGGCACAGCCGTCGACGAGCGCCTGCGCCGCACACCGGTCAAAGCACGCCTCCGTCTGGGAGTCTGCGGACCTCCCGGCGCCGGCAAAACTATTTTTGCGATGCGCCTCATAGAGTGGCTGCGGGACGAGGGCATTGTCACCCGCGGCGGCGCTGTCCATCTGCCGCTCGACGGCTATCATCTGCGCAACGACACGCTCGACCGCCTGGTCTGCAATGGCGACTGCTATCCGGAAATGGGCGGACAGCCGCTGCGCCGGATTAAAGGCGCACCGGAAACTTTTGATATCGTCCGTTTTCTCGACGATCTCACGGCGGGCGCCGATCGTACTGTGGCGTTGTCGTTACCGGCCTACTGCCGTGAGACACACGAACCACAGGAACATCGGATCAAAGTCGGTACCGCGGTCAATCTCCTCGTGGCCGAAGGAAACTATCTGTTGCTGGACGCCCCCGATTGGTGTCGGGTGCGTGAGCAACTGGACCTGTGCGTTTACCTGGACGTGCCGGAGTCCGAGTGCCGCAACAACCTGCTCGCCCGCCACCGGCGCGGGGGGCGCCCAGAGAAAGACGCGTTACGACATATCAACGCGGTCGATGTAATCAATATCAGATGCGTTAGCAGCAGCGCCGGGCTGGCAGACGTCATTGTCCGGGCAGAGGCGAATCACCTGGTGTCGATCGAGTTCAATCAGTCGTAATTTTCAGCGAAGCTTTCTGTGAGTCAGGCGCTCGGCCATACCCCCTTCCCTTTTATTGCGTACTCCCTTCCGGCTAGCACCGGGGATTGATATCGGCCGCACGCTGGTCACATTACCCGCAACGAAAGCAAACGAATCACCGAAGGACCTCCCCATGGCAACCACTATCGATCCGGCGGCGCTGCGTGCCGGAAAAGGCCCGAAACTTTACCGTAAAGCAAAAACGATGATACCCGGCGGCACGGGCCTGTTCGGGCACCGCCAGGAAATGCATGCGCCGGAACAGTGGCCGACGTATTTCGCAGAAGCCAAAGGCAGCGAAGTCGTTGACCTCGACGGCAACCGGTTCATCGATTTCGCCAGCTGCGGTATCGGGGCTACCGCTCTCGGATACGCCGATCCCGACGTGGCGCAAGCGGTGACGAACCGTGTCACCAACGGCTCCATGTGCATGCTGAACCCGCCGGATGAAGTCGAATTGGCCGAACTCCTGCTACAACTCCATCCGTGGGCGTCGAAGGTCCGTTTCGGGCGGCTCGGCGGCGAAACGATGGCCCTCGCCGTGCGCATCGCGAGAGCCTATACCGGTCGCGATCACATCGCTTTCTGCGGCTACCACGGCTGGCATGACTGGTACATCTCCGCCAACCTCCCAACCGATGACAACGATAGCAGCGACCGACTCGGCAACTGGCACCTGATGCCGGGACTCGACCCCAAGGGCGTACCCGCCGGGCTCGCCGGCACCACGATGCCGTTTACCTACAACAAGATTGACGAGCTCAAGGCGATCATCGAATCTCACGGCGACCGACTCGCCGCCATCGTCATGGAGCCGACGCGCAACCTCTTTCCCGAACCGGGTTTCCTCGAAGGCGTAAGGGAGCTCGCAACGCAGTGTGGCGCCTGTCTGATCTTCGACGAAATCACGATCAGTTGGAAACTCGCCTGTGGCGGCGCCCACTTGAAGTACGGCGTCGAGCCCGACATGGCAGTGTTCGCAAAATCGCTCGCCAACGGCGTGCCGATGAGCGCCATCATCGGGCGTACCGAACCGATGAATGCCTTCCAGGACACCTTCTGCTCGAGCGCCTTCTGGAGTGAGGGCATCGGACCGGCAGCCGCCCTGGCAGCCGTCAAGAAGCACATGCGCCTCGATGTCCCGGCGCATCTCGAGCACATCGGCAGCGCCGTCCACGCGGGCCTGCGTGAACTGGCCGCGAAGTACGACATCCCGCTGACCTTCACCGGACACCCGTGCCTGCAGTATTTCGGTTTCGATCACCCCGAGGCACCGGCCATCCAGACCCTATGGACAGTGCGCATGCTGGCCCACGCCCTGCTCATCGCCAGTGGCTTCTATCCGATGTGGACGCACACCGACGCACACGTCGACACTTACCTCGAAGCTTGCGACGAGGTTTTTGCGGAACTCGCAGACGCCATCGCTGCCAACGACATAGAATCGCGTATCGGCGGCCCCGTCAAGATGACCGGACTGCGGCGCCTGGCGTGATACAAGACAAAAAGCAGGAAAATAAGACGACGGTGTCAGGCTTTTCGTCTTTACCCGATACCCGTGTTCAACGTGATCCGTACAACATCACCTTCAGGTACCTGCCTTCCGGAAATTTGTTTCGAGTCGGATGATCCGGTGGCTGGGCAAGGCTCTCCAGCTGGCACAGCACATGGCCGCTTCCCACAGCGGTTTCCTGCACCAGACTGCTGAACATCGCGTCAGTGATCCGCGAACTGCAGGAGCAGGTCAATAACAGCCCCCCCTTGCTTAGGCGACGCAGGCTGGCCTCATGCAGATCGCGGTAGGCCTTCTGCGCCCGTTCCATCGACGTCTTGTTGCCGGTAAGGGGTGGCGGATCGAGAATGATCATATCGAACCTGCTGTTGCCACGGCGCAGGTAATCCCAGACATCGCCAACTACACTTTCATGCCGGTCAACGAACCCCGGCGCGTTCATCTGCACATGCTCGTCGCAGGCAGCAACCGCTGCCGCACTGGAGTCGACGCTAATCACCTTATCCGCATCGCCCAACAAAGATGCCACACCGAAGCCGCCAGTATACGCAAAACAATTAAGCACAGTCCCATGCGCGTGTAACCTGGCCAACTGGCGACCGGCACGCTGATCGATGAAGAACCCGGTCTTCTGTCCATGACGCACATCGACGTTGAATCGCATACCCATCTCGGTGATGACGACCTGTTCCGGTACCTCGCCAAACAACACACGCTCCGAGGTTTTCAAGGCCCGGCTATACCTCAAATACACACCCTTGAAAACATCCATCTCCCTGAGGACGTCCGAGATCGTGTCAACCCACGGCAACAACGCAGTGCTGTAAAGTTTGAGGACGGCATAGTCACCGTACTGATCGAGAACGACAGCCGGGATGCCATCGTTTTCGCCGTGTAAAATGCGGATCGCATCGGTGACCTTGCGCAAGGGCCGGCGTTTATCGAGACACTGCACCATCCGGCGTTGAAAATAGTCGGCGTTGACCGGCACCTTGCGGTCGTAGGCGCGAAACACGATGGCCGCTCCGGGGTCGTAGAGACCGTATGCAACCGCAGTGTCGTCACGCTCGTCGACCAGTTTCACACTCTGCCCAGTGGGCAACTCGGGAAAGTGCAGGTCCGGATGGCCATACAACCACGGGTGTCCCCGGCGCAGCGGTACCAGGCGCGGCGGCGGCAAGCGAACATCAACGACGTCGTGAATACTCATCGCATGCGGTCGGTTAACCGGTGGGTCGGCTGACAGTTACCGAATTGCCCCAAGGCTATCGACAATGAATGAAACTGGAATTGAAGGTTCTTGTCTTTCATCGTGATCTTTCTTCCCCGCCTTTCCGGCAGCGAACAGCCAATAAAAAAAGGTTTCGAGGAAAAACAAAGAGAAAAACCCAAGCATATTCAACGGCCAGGAAAACCGTTCCAAGGGGCCTGAAACTACGGTCCGATACACCAGCGGCGGATAAGCGTTTCATAGACGTCCGTACCTTTATCGAGTTGTTCGAGCGCGATCCACTCGTTGAAGGTGTGGGCCTGGGCAATGTCGCCGGGTCCAAAGACCACGAGGTTCTGCAAACCTGTTAGCACGGAGGCGTCTGTTCCATAAGTCACAGTCTTCGCAGCGGCATTGCCAGTGACTTCGAGCAGGTCGCGGACGACGGGGGCATCGGGACTTGTGGTCAACGGCTGTGTGGACGCATCGATTTTAACGTCCACGCCGAACGCTTCTCCCGCGGCACGAACGCGATCCAGCAGCGGCGTCACATCGATGCCGGGCATGGGTCGCAGGCTGATTGTACAGACGCTTTGCGGCGGCGTGATGTTGGTTGCTGCGGTGTGGTCGTTGATGCCGATATTCCATGACAGTGTTGGCGGGTCGAAGTCAGTGTTTTGCCAGGCAGGATCGGCTTCCGTTTCGTCGTAAATCTCTTTCATCACCTGCAGAAACGGGATCATTGCAAGGTTCGCATTCACCCCTTCACTGGTGCTGGAGTGAGCCGCACGACCACGCGACGTAGCGGTGATCTGGCCCGATCCCTTGTGGACGTTGACGACTTCCAGCATGGTCGGTTCGCCGACGACGGTTCTGGTATCCTGCGCCACCATCTCCCGGAAGTACCTCGACTCGCTGGCGATCGATTTCGCGCCGCCGTATCCGATCTCTTCATCGGCAGTGGCCAGGAAATAGAGGGGCGCGTCAAGCGACACGTTTTTCAACCGCTCTACGGCAGCGATCATACAGGCTATGGAGCCTTTCATATCGCAGCTGCCTCGACCATAAACGCGGTCGCCATCGACAACGCCGCGGTACGGTCCGTGCTCGGGTTGGAACCAATCGTCCGCCGGCACCACATCGGTGTGACCGGCATAGGCCATACCGCCAACACCGCCGCCTCGCTTACCGACTACACTGGCTTTTCGCACACCGATTTTGTCGTCGTACTCGATGCGTTCGGTGTCAAAGCCAAGTTTAGTCAGGGCCGCCTGTACGTGATCGGTAATAGCGACGTTCGACAAGTTACTGGTGGACTCGAAAGAGATCAGGTCCTGCAGGTATTCCAATGCGGCCATGTTCTTAGTCCTGTTGTCATTCAGTACTCGCCGATACGGCGCACGAGGCACTCGCGATAACGCACCGCATTGTTATCGTCGACCAGAGCAACGTTGAGCACCTGATAGCCGGCCATGCGCACGTTGTAGGCAAACTTTACCCGGGCACGTTGCCGCGGCTTGAGAACGATCGGACTGCTCTGCGCTGCTACCTCACCCTCCTGGTCGAGAAATTCGTATTCGAGAAAAAAGTTTTGCTCATTCGTGTCTGCATTGGTCAAAGTGCCGACGAGATTATTGCGGCCGTGGTGGAAGGTTGCCTCCTGTAACGTGACATATGGCGACGCCCTGGTGCTGCCGAAGATGAGGTCACCGAAGCGATTCGGACTGTGGACTTTACCGTAGGTGCAGGACCATTCAATCTGCTGATCGCTTGCCTTCGAATCACGACCGATATTGAAACCCCAGACCGTGTCGATTTTCGGCGGTTTCCCGAAAATGGCGAACGGGATCATGATCTCAGCTTCCCAGTATTTGTCGAACTTCTGGCAGGCCACGGTCCATTCGGCATCCCATGACTCACCGCCTTCCTGCTTGAACTGGTCGAAACAGATACCGTCGGTATTGCACACCAGTTCGAACCAGTTGTGATGATTGTGTTTCGGATCGATGAAGAGCTTGATACAATCATCGACCCAAACGGGCCCATCCCGCTCGGTGGTTGCCGCCGTCAGTGTTTTCATGTCGAACTCGTGGCAACGCAGGCCGAGATACAAAGCGTCGTTGGTCCAGGCTGCCATGGCTTTGGTCCGAACGGCCGGCAACCCACCGCCGTCGGTCTGAATGAAACCGGCGATCACCGGCGCCTGGCGCCACGACTTGTCGTCGAGAGCGCCATCTACCACCGGCGCCGTGGTGATTTTGTGGGCGGTAACTACGGGCTTCTTCTCCACCAGTTTCAGGACGTACACGGTATACGGATCGAACTGCAGGGGGACCTTGCCGTTGATCCCGGTGATCTTGCGGCCATCCAGAACGGATTCAGCCAGGTCACCGGGAATCTCGAAAATAATCTCGCCGGCCTTCGTCCCGGCATTGACGGCGAGGATGTATTCGAAACCCTCGTGCCAGTAGCGCGTGGCATAGATGTTCAGATCGTCGCGGGTGAAATGCTTTGTCTCACGGCGCGTACCGTACACAAGGATCGGCTCGATCATCTTGATCTCCTCGAGATACGGCAGGGCCATCGACACGGGTTCTTCATCAACGCCTGTCGGGCTGGGCACGACAAACTCTGAATCGATGATCAGGCCGGTGGCGCCGGCGCAGATTCCGGCAAACATCGAGGCGCGGATGCTGGCGGGAATGACAACGTCGTTGTCCGGGTTCGCAAGCTGGCACAGCCATACTGTCACGCTGTCGCCTGTGGCGGCCAGACCAGCTGTGATCAACTCGGCCGCAACTGCCGCATCACCACTGGTGTCCACGATCCCCAGTACATCCGCCAACGACGATGCCACGCGAAAACCGGTGCGCTGGCCAACCAGCACGATGGTCGGGTGTTTCGAATCGAGGCCGCGGGTCAGTTCGCGCCAGCGCCGGAGCCGACCCACGTCGACGGGCACCGCATTCTCCCCGGACTCGGCAAACGGGCGATCGGCTGTGAGCCAGGCGAACAGCGCCGGATGGTACCGGTACGCCGCCACCCGGCGGCGGACGTCGACGGTCCCGAACGTCGTCACGACTATCGGCACGTCCGCCTGGGCCCCTGCCATCAGGGCACCGGCCACGAGAGCGTCGGGATTTTCCACGTCCGTCGGCATAATCGGCAGCACGGCAATACCCATGCCTGCCGGCACGCCGCCATTGCCCATGACAACAATCGGAAAGCTGCCGACCTCACCGATTTGGATGCCGCCGTTGACGTCAACCCGCACGCGTTGCGGCTCCGGCTGCGGCACGGTGATAGTGATCGGTACAGTCCGGCGACGAGCCGATTCGGGCACAGTCAGGTGCCAATCCGTATGCGTGCCCCCGAGCAAATCGACCTGCAGTTCGTATTCGCCTGGCAGAAGCTTGGCAGTGGGCACCTCAAAACGGACGTTCCGCGATTCCGGGTGCTCGGTCAGATCGGCGACCAATGCATTGTCCTTTTTTAGCTGCATCTGGACTTTGTGGCCGACGATCTCAGCTTCTGGGAGGTTGACGTAGGCGCGAATCTCCAGCTTGTCACCGACAGCGACCATCGGGTCAGGCACAATCAGGGCGAGGGGATTGAATTTGGTTTCCGCAAGTCGACCGATCGTAGTGTGGCGGTACACTTCGGCGTCGTTCTGTATGAGCGACACAGACCGGGCATGATGCCCGCCACGCTCGATGTCGAAGAGAAAGCCAAAAACGGTTTCAAGTTGTGCTTCGGCCGCAAAATTCCGCTCCTGCAAGGTCTGTTCGCCGACCGAGTCGAACAGCCGAAAACGCAACGTGACCTCAGCCGTCTCGAACGTCGGATTGGCGATATGGCCGCTGACCTGGTTGTTGAACCGACGGATGTCACGGACGGCAGGAACTATGTAGGCATTCGGAGATTCATCGCCGAACAATACCTCGCCGAAGCGCGAGACATCATCCAACCGGCCGAACGGACAGGACCAGGCCACCAGTTCGCTGTTTGAGACGGTCGATCGCAGGATGTTCATCCGCCAGATGTGCCCCACTTCCGGTGTGTTGCCCAAGGTGCTGAACGGGATATAGAACTCAGCTTCCCATCGGTCTTCGAGCCGCTTCGTGCGCACCGCCCACTTGCCGTCCCAGCCGGCTGGCGCCCCGAGATTGCGGTCGTCTAGTTGGACGCCGTCGACGTTGCAGGCGAAATGGAGAAAGGTCTCCGCGTCACCGGCCTCAGTTGCGATAACGAGCTCGACGGCGTCGTCCTGAAACACCGGACCGTCCCGTTCGGTGACGCGTGTTTCCAGTCCCTCGGCACCTACGTCGAAGCATCGGATAGCCACGCAAAGTCCCGAGCCCGTCCACGCAATGATGCCTTCGGAGCGTTGAAACGGCAGGCCGTCACCGTCGCGTCGGTTGAATTCGCCGGTTTTCTGGGCACGGCGCCAGAAGGTGTCGTCGGCAACGCCGTCGATTATGATGTTGGATTCCTCGATCCGCAGCGCGGTAAGACGCGGCGGCGGTGACGTCATCGCGGTTGCGGCAAGGGTGACGCCACCGACGCAAGCCAGCAGCAGGCAGCCGATAAACCAAAGCTTGTGCGGCTCGGGATTGGCACGTTGGCGGATCTGTGTCATGAACATAACCAAGTCTGTGTGGAATTAACAAGATAATTGCCGGCCACTGTCATTGCAACAGACTGGTACTGCATGAAGTAAATTCTTCCGCATAGCCACTCCTCTGGCGCTGGTGCCCGGCTGCACCCGCAAACGTCGTCGGCCGGCGGAGATCACGTTGCAGCAGCATATTGCGGATCGGCCAACAGACCGTTGAAGCGTTCGGTGTACTTGTATCTGTTTGTGAAGCCCTGGTAGGCGCTGTGGTCGAAGGGATAGACGTCGGCATCATCCGGGCCCGGCAACTGCCAAAGTTGTTCGTTGCACACAAAGAAGTAGCCGAAATTTTTTTGTGCGGCGCTGCTGAACGTTTTCGGTATCGACACGCGAATCTGAATTTTCGACGGGCGGTTGGGGATCCGCCCTCTTGCCGTGCCACAGTGCGAAAGTCATGACGCGGGCGAACACCCCGGCGTGCTTGCAATACCGACGACTTAGCCTATAGTCTCACGGTTAATGTGTCCCAATATGTGTCCCCATCGTCTAGAGGCCTAGGACGCCGGGTTCTCATCCCGGTAACACCGGTTCAAATCCGGTTGGGGATGCCATCCTCTGCGCGCCGCGCCGGCCAGAACCACCTCACGTAATCTGTTATGCGTGGTCGCAGGCCCGTACAATATTTTTGCATCTACTGCCTGTTCACCCTTGTCGCTCTATCGTTGTATTGGCATACGCTCGATTACCCGTTTGTCTTCGACGATTATCAGAACATTGTAGAAAACCCGCATATCCGCATCACTTCCCTGAACTGGGAAAACCTGCAGCGGGCCGCCACCAGCAGTAATCTCCACGATCGGCCGGTCGCCAATCTTTCCTTCGCGTTGAACTACTACTTCGGCGACTACTCGCCGCGCGGCTATCGTCTGGTGAATGTCCTGCTGCATGGCCTGACCGCGTTTTTCGTATACGTCTTCTGCAGGTTGACACTGCTGCTGGCAAGGCCCAACAACGACGACGATACGAACAGGGTTGCCGCGTTTCCCGACATCCTTGCCGGTTTCATCGCGTTGCTGTGGCTGGTGCATCCGCTGCAGACGCAGTCGATCACCTACATCGTGCAGCGTATGAACAGCATGGCGGTGTGCTTCTATATGGGCGCGCTGTGCCTCTACATCATTGGCCGCCGTTGCCGTGGCGGGAGTTGCCGGGCGTGGTGTTATACCGGGGCCGCTGTCGTGTGGCTGCTGGCAATGGGCTCTAAGCAGATCGCTTTCACCGGGCCATTCGTCGTGCTGCTGTACGAGTGGTATTTCTTTCGCAAGCTCGATATTGCGTGGCTCAAGAAATACGCCCTGTATGTGGTGATGACGATGATTGCCGCAACGGTGCTGGGATTGGCGCTGATTCAGTACAATCCGATCAACCGGATCCTCGGGACTTACCGGTTGCGCGACTTCACAATGGAACAGCGACTGCTCACCGAGCCGCGGGTTGTCATCTATTACGTGACGCAACTGCTGGTACCGCATCCGAGCCGGCTGAATCTGGACCACGACTTCACAATCTCGACGTCACCGCTCACACCGCTCACCACGTTGCCGGCGATTCTCGCGCTGTGTGCGGCTTTGGTGCTGGCTGTTGTTATCGCACGACGAGACCGCTTGTTGTCGTTTTGTATTCTTTGGTTTTTCATTCATCTGGCCATCGAATCGTCTTTTGTCGCTCTCGAAATCGCCTTTGATCACCGCATGTACATGCCCGCTGTTGGTTGTCTGCTCGGTATCGTCTACGGCCTTTATCGCAGCAAGGCGATGTGGCGGCACGGGTACGTGGCTGCTGCCATAGCCGTGATTGTTGCCATGCTGTTTATTTTCTGGACGTACCAGCGTAATCTCGTGTGGTCCAGTGCACTGACACTGTGGGAGGACTGTGCCCGCAAGTCACCGAACAAGGCACGGGTCCAGAACAACGTCGGCATGGAACTGGCAAAGCTGGAGCGCTACCGCGAAGCAAAGGAATGGCTGCAAACCGCCGTCGACCTCGACCCGAACTACTACAAGGCTTATACCAATCTCGGTATCGTTTACGCCAAACTCGGGCAATACGACCAGGCTATCGAGGCCTACAACAAGGCGCTAAAATTCCTGCCCGAGGACGCCGCCAGCCACAACAATCTCGCCTCCGCCTATCGTGAAATGGGCGAATGGCAATTGAGCCAGACGCATTATCAGCGCGCTATCAAAGCCAACCCGTATCACCTTGATGCCTATGTCGGCCTGGGCAATGTGCACATGGAAATGTCCAGTGCCTTTGCCGATGCCCGCAGCCTCTTCGAGCACGCCCTGACGTTCAGCCCGGACAACCCGCAACTGTACAACAGCATCGGCATTACATACGCCCGGGAAAAAACGTTTGGGCTCGCGCAGGGATATTTCGATAAAGCTCTGGCCCATGGACCGGCAACGGCTGAGGTCCTTTGCAACCTGGCCAATGTTCATCGCGACACCGGCCGACACAGCGATGCTGTCGACTACTACGAAAAAGCACTGGCGACCGACAGCACATACGTCAAGGCGGCCTACAACGCCGGCCGCATGCTGCTGTCCCAGGGCGAACCTGCGGCGGCGGAAAAGTGGTTGCGGCGGACAATCGGCATTCAGCCTGACCACCCCGAGGCACAGCGCCAGCTCGACCGGTCACTGCGGCAGCAAGGGCGGGGCGGCCAGGTCGCCGATCGATGGATCGCCCGACTCAACGAGAATCCCCGGGACGTAGAAGCCCACCTGCACCTGGGCAATCTGTATTTCGAACAGCAGGATTACGATCGCGCCGCCACACATTACATGGCGATCGTCGACATCGACCCCGCTGTCGCTGTCGCTCATTTCAACCTCGGAGTCATCGCTATTCGCCGCGACGATCTCGCACGCGCCCACACGAACCTACGCCGAACGCTCGAATTACAGCCGCAATACGCCGGCGCCCGGGCAGAGTTCATCACCGCCACGAACCGCCTGGCGGTAGGGCTGCTGCAGGCCGGTCAGGTTCCGCGCGCTTTCCAATACTGTCAGGCGGGACTGAAGACGGTAAACGGCAACGCCGTGCTGCACAACACCATGGGCGCCATTTACGGGCAGCAGGGTAAACTGGCGCTGGCAGTCGAGTCGTTCGGACGCGCCGTCGAGCTCGATCCGGAATTTGGCGATGCCAAACGAAACCTGGCGGCTGCAGAAAAGATGCTGCGGGAACAATGATTGACTGACCTATGAAATCCTCCGCAAAATTGCACGGCCTTCCGATGCTCATGATCGCCGTCGTCGTGATCGCCGCCTATCATGGGACATTGACGTGTCCATTTATTTTCGATGACATCAGCAACATCGTCGAACGGCCCGCAATCGCGATGACAAAGCTCGACGCCGCCAGCATCGGCGCAGTGCTGGAGAATGGACAACTGACCAATCGCTGGGCCGCCAACCTCAGCTTTGCGCTGAACCATTACGTCGGCGGCTTCGACAGCATGCGCGGCTGGCACATCGTCAATATCGCTATTCATCTGCTGACCGGCTGGCTGGTATACGCGCTTGGCGTGCTGACCCTGCGCCAGCTCGATCGCAACGAGGATACTGCCGACCGACGACTCGGTCAAAAATCAATCGCCTGTACCGGCCTAGCCGCTGCTGTTCTATGGGTGCTGCACCCCGTGCAGATCCAGTCTGTCACTTATATCGTGCAGCGTATGACCAGCATGGCGACGATGTTCTACCTGGCAGCGCTTTGCCTCTACATCGTCGGGCGCCGGGCGACCTCGCGGCGTCGACAGGGAATATGCCTTGCACTGATGCCGCTCGCCTGGTTGATGGCTCTCGGCAGCAAGGAAATTGCCATCACCCTGCCGGTTGTGATCGTCCTCTACGAATGGTTTTTCTTCCAGAAACTGAGCCGCGACTGGATCGCACGCCGCCTGGGATTCTGCATCATTCCGTTTGCCGTCATGGTCGTTATCGGGATTATCTTTCTGCCCGATGAACCCTTGCGGCCCTTGGTCGAAGGCTATAAGTCCCGGGATTTCAACATGGCCCAACGAGTCATGACCGAATGGCGGGTCATTGTGTTTTACCTTTCCCTGCTGCTGCTGCCCCTGCCGCAACGTCTCAACCTGGACCATCACTGCGAAGTCATCTCCCAGTCGATCTTTGCACCAGCTTCTACCGTTGTGTCGCTGTTGTTCATCCTCGGGCTGCTTGTCGGCGCCTGTGTGGCAGCCCGGCGGTATCCGCTGCCGGCGTTTTGTGTCCTGTGGTTTTTTATCAACCTCGCACTGGAATCGACTGTCATCAACCTCGAGCTTGTGTTCGAGCACCGCATGTACTTGCCGACCGTCGGGATCATGATCGGCGTGGCCTGGACCTTTCGACGCTATGTCCCCACTGTGGCTGCCGTCCGGTGGGCTGTAGTTACCTGCATCGCCGCGTTTCTGTGTATTGCCACGATCGAGCGAAACCGTGTCTGGACGTCGAACGAGAGGATGTGGACCGACTGCGCCGAGAAATCGCCGAAGAAATCGCGCTCACAGAATAACCTGGGCAAGTACCTTGCTTCAAAAGGCGATCTCGAAAACGGACTGATCCGGTTGCAACAAGCACTGGATAACAAGCCCGACTACCCGGAAGCGCACAGCAATATCATGGGCGTTTACCGGCAGCTTGGAAACTATGACAAGGCAATCGAACACGGCCGCGAAGCCGTGCGACTAAGGCGTGATTTCGTCAGCGCTCACTACAACCTGGGCATTGCCTACCGGCGCGCCGGTCGACTTGACGAAGCCGCCCATCACTACCTGATCGCCCACGAGCTCGATCCCGGCGACGTCAAAGTTCTCAATAATCTCGCAGCCGCTCTCCGGATGGATGATAAACTGGACGACGCGCTTACGTATATCGACAAGGCGCTGGCCATCGATCCCGACTTTGAAATGGCCAGGAAGAACCGCACAGATATTCTCCAGCGCTTGGAGTTCCAACAATTCGCCGGCCGCTTGCAGTCGTTTCTCGATGACGGTGCACTCGCAAAGGCCCTGGCATGGTGTGACAAAGCGATTGAAGAAGACCCCGGTTTCAAGGCAGCGGAGGTTGCCAGAGTAAGCGTACGTCGAAAGATGAGAAATCGCAGCTTCGCTCATGCCAGGACCAGGCTGGCTGCCGGCAAATCATCCGACGCTATCGCTGCGTTCGCCGAGCATTTGCGCAAGTATCCGAACCATGCCGAGGCACATGCTCAGACTGGCGTGGCATTGCAGCGAACCGGTGAAAGTGTCGCGGCTGTCGGCAGTTACCGTAAGGCCCTGGACCTCGGCATCCCCAGTCCGGCCGGGGTTTACAACAGTCTCGGCACCGCCTTGATGTCTCTCAATCGACTACCGGAAGCGGAAGCTGCACTCAAGAAGGCCATCACCGCGGCCCCCAACCTTGCCGAAGCCCACAACAATCTAGGTGCCTGCGTAGGCCAGCAGCAACGCCTCCCCGAGGCTCTTGAGCATTTCAAAGAGGCCTTGCGTTTGCGCCCTGGCTACGAGGACGCACGCCGCAATCTCTCCCATCTCGAACTTATCTTGAATGATTAGGTAACAAGTCATACCTAATTCGAAAAGAAATATTTTATATAGCGGTAGGAAAAATTCAGATCAGATATTTGTCGAGCAGGGCGCTACGGGCTTTTCGCGGGGTGCTGTCGAGTTCGGCACGGAGGATCTCCTCGTATCTGGGCTTGTCGGGGTTCTGGTAGATGATGCCGAACCAGGACTTGAAATGCTCTGCGGCTTCGAAGGCGGCTTGGAGGTCGCTGGGATCGTGCTCGCGGGCTTCGGCTTTCTTGGCGAAACGTTTTTCGGCGGTCACGCCGTTCTTGTGGGTCAGGAAGGTCATCCAATCAGCCTTCTTATGCTGAAACGCGTTTGGATCGAAATGCGGGCAACGCTGGGAAATGTGGACGAATGAAAAGCCGGGATGGGCAGCGGCAAGCCGCAACGTGGCTACGAGATGCTCACTCAGCCAATCCGCAGTGTTGGCAACGAACGAGGCACCGACACCCAATGCAAACCGCAGGGGATTGATCGGGTCGAGATAAGTGCCTGTCGGCTGAGTATTGGTCTTGTGCCCCTTGCGAGTGGTTGGTGAGGTCTGGCTTTTGGTGAGGGCGTAAAGCTCGTTGTTGAACAGCAGATAGACGCAGTTGACATTCTTGTTGATGCCGTGCAGCAGGTGGTTGCCGCCGATACTGAGGGAATCGCCATCGCCCGATTCGATAAAAATATTGAGGTCGGGCCGCGTCAGGATCAGACCCGTAGCGAGAGGAATGGAGCGACCGTGGATGCCATGGACGCCGTAAGAACGGATGTAGTTGGGGGTACGGCCGGAGCAACCGATACCGGATACATGGACAGTGTCCGCGGGGTTGAGTTGCTCGTCGACCATGAACCGCTTGAGGGCCATGAGGATACCGAAATCGCCACAACCCGGGCACCAGCGAGGGTTTTGGATGTCAAGCGATTTGATGGATATTTCCTGCGGGCTTTCGCTAATGGCCACGGCTGCAGGCGCTTCAGACATCATGCTCACAGAGGTACTCCTGGATTTTCATCAAAACGGCCTGCGGCGTCAACGGTCGTCCCGTTGCCAGGCTGAGGGCACTGATAATGTTCATTGCAGTTTCCATACGCAGTAACGATGCCAGCGGCGCCGGTTTCAGGTCATCGCCGTAAGCCAGCTCGACGGCCACAACCTTTTTGTAGCGTGCAAAGATGTCGGCAAGCATCAGCGGCAGTGGGTACACAATCTTCAGATGCATGCCGGCAACCGAAAGTTTTCGGCTATGGGCCACACTGACAGCTTCGTGGATGACATCGCGGGCACTGCCCCAGCCGACGACTAGCAGGTCAGCATCTTCCGGACCGAAAATCTCGGGCTCCTGCAGGGCGTAGCGGACAGCGTGCAGTTTGCGGTTGCGGATCTCGTGTGAGCGTTGCGCGCTGGCCGGAGAATAGGCGACATCGCCGGCGGCGTCTGTGTTGAGCCCGGTGACCCGGCACATCTGATCGGGCGTGCCTGGGATGGCCTGATTGTCCTTAACCATTTCGATAGATTCCGGCAGCCTCTCGATGTGGAAGCGTTGCAGCACGTGGTCCGGGATGTCATCGATGGCTTCCATCTCGGTCACAGACATTTTGTCCACGACCTCGAAACTGTTGGCGATCTGGAAATCGGTCATGATGAACACGGGGGTCTTCAGTTTTTCGGCCAGGTACCGGGCAACATGAGGGGCGTAGAAACAATCATCGACATCAGCGACGCTGAGGACAACGGAGGTGTTATCGCCGTGGCGCCCAAAGACAGTGGCCGGCAGATCAGACTGTGCAGTCTTGGTCGGCATCCCGGTGGATGGGCCGCTGCGCTGGGCGTTAATGACGATCAGCGGGATCTCGGCCATGGCTGCATAGCCGATGAACTCCTGTTTGAGCGACAGCCCCGGACCGGAGGTGCAGGTGATCGACGGGGTGCCGCCATAGTATGCACCGATCACGGCACCGACTGCAGCTATTTCGTCCTCGGCCTGGTGCACGATACCGCCATACGCCGAAAAATCCCGAGCCAGCGTGTGCATCACTGTAGATGCCGGCGTGATGGGATAGCCACTCATGAACTTGATGCCGGCATCGACAATGCCCGCGCTGAGGGCGGAATTGCCGTCGATGAGGATCTCTTCCCCGCGGCTGCGTGTCACAGTGATCTCGATGCGGTAGCCGATGTGTGTATCGGCGTAGGCGTAGCCATTCCGGAATAGCGTGATGTTCTTCGACAGTTTGTCTTCCGGCAGTTTGAAGAAAACCTTGCGAATTGCCGGCTCGATCAACTCGCACGTAAGATTGTAGATGCGGGCGAGGATTCCCAGATAATAAAGATTCTTGCCGCTGTTCAGTGATTTGATCAACATCGCAGAGGTTTTGCCGATTTCGAACTCGACCAGTTCGTAGCCACGTTCGTTGACCTGGTCAATGACACGCTGAAACTCTTCAGCGTTCGACTTGCGCAGACCGACGTCGAGCAGAATACGACATCCCGGTCCGGCTTCATGGTCATCGAGCCGCGTTTCCAGCAGGATCTCGTGAGAGGCAAGGATCAAGTCGGTATGGTTGCCGATGTTGCCGATCTTGAAGTCCGCGACGCGAATGATGGCACCAGACAGGGCGGCAGGGGTGCGCGGCGGCGGACTAATCTCCGCCGGGATCATCGGTTCACTATAAACATGGACACCGGCTGCAGCGAAGGCCCGTATGAGAATCTCTCCGGCCTTCTGAGCACCGAATCCAGCGTCCATCAACACTTCGAACCGCGTGACATGTCGGTTCTCAACGACCGGTGTCACAGCTTGTTTTTCCAGTGGTTGATGCATTAGCAATATGCTCTCGAAAGGGCGACCATTAGAATTCTCCGCTTAGTCGGAAAAATATAGCGGATTCAAAATCAGTAGTATACAATCACTGGGGTAAAATGCGATCTCTTGCCAGTGGATTAGGGACGCTGACCGTGGCGCGATGAGGAGACTCATTTCGACACCTTTGTAGAAATTCAAGATTTACTCTTGTAGCAACAAATCACGGAAGTATATTCGCCGCTTTTTAGTACCCCTGAACGCGAAAAACTTGACTTTAAGGAAGTTCCCTTGGCCCAACTCTTTCCGAGATGGACGAATTACGTTCCCGCACTGGTCCTTTTCGGGATGGTCTTCGGCGGTATCGGTACAGTCGCTCTAGTGTGGTATTATGGCTCGCCTCGCTTCATTGAAGTCGGCTACCGCCCCGAGCAACCAGTGCCGTACAGCCACAAGCTCCATGTCGGCGAACTCGGACTTGATTGTCGTTACTGCCATGTGTCGGTCGAATTGTCCCACGAAGCGAATATTCCGCCGACGCAGACGTGCATGAATTGCCATGCCGCGATCAAGCCCAAGAGCGACAAGCTGCAATTGGTGCGTGACAGTTTCGAGAACAACACGCCGATCGCGTGGGTGCGAGTGCACAAACTTCCCGATTACGCCTACTTCGACCACAGCGTGCACATCAAAGCAGGGGTCGGCTGTGCCAGTTGCCATGGCAATATTGGAGAGATGGAAACGGTTGAAGTCAAAGCACCGCTGAGCATGGGTTGGTGTCTGGAATGCCACCGCAATCCCCAGCAGCATATTCGTCCGAAATCGGAAATCACCAACATGACCTGGGAGCCGCCGCCGAACCACGCGGAGCTCGTACAGGATGCCATGACAACGCTCAACCCACCGCAGGACTGTTCCTCATGTCACCGTTGAGTCCCGAAAACAAAAACGAGTCTAAGCCCCAGTACTGGCGCAGTCTGGACGAACTGGTCGATGCCCCGGAATTCCGGCAGCAACTGGAGCGCGAGTTCCATGAGGGCGCTTCGGAGGCGCCGGACGATGTCAGCCGGCGGCAGTTCATCACCGTTATGGGCGCGTCCGTGGCACTAGCGTCGTTCACTGGCTGTCGCCGGCCGGTCGAATACATCGTTCCATACGTCCGGCAGCCGGAAGAAGTTGTCCCCGGCCGGGCCCTCAATTACGCCAGTACCATGCCGCTAGGAGAGGATGCCTTCGGCGTGCTGGTGCGTTCGAACGAAGGCCGCCCGACCAAAATCGAGGGCAACGAAAACCATCCGGCAACGCGCGCCTACGATCTGCCTGGGCAGAATAAGCGCCCTGAGCCCCGCGGCGCCGCCAACAGCCTGATGCTGGCCTCTGTCCTCGATCTCTACGATCCCGACCGCGACCCGCTGGTCGGGCGCAACGAAAAAGATCAACCTGCGCAACAACAGCCGCACGGCGAAGAGTGGGACCGGCTCGCGGAAGTGATCACTGGCGCCAACCTCGGCACCGGCGCCGGGCTGGCAGTGCTTAGCGAAGGATTTTCATCGCCGACGATCGAGCGGTTGGCGAAGAAATTCGCCGCCCGCTTTCCCGAGGCCCGCTGGGTCACCTATGATGCGATCAGCAACGAGAACGTCTATAAAGGGACCGAGGCGGTCTTCGGCCGGCCACTGCGACCTGTGTACAGCTTTGACCGTGCCAGCACAGTGCTGGCGCTGGACTACGACTTGGTTCTGGGCGAAAGCAACAATGTCCGTCACGCCGCTGACTTCGCAAAAGGTCGCCACGTCAAGGACAAACACGAGGACGAAAAGTCCGTCAGCCGCCTGTACGCTGTCGAAGGCATGTACACGCTCACGGGCGGTATTGCCGATCATCGCCTGCGGGTGCGAAGTTCGCAGATCGGCGCGTTCACCGCAACGATCGCCAACCGGCTCGGTATCAAGGCCGATGGCGCCGGCAAATTTGACAGCCGCTTCGTCGACAGCGTAATCGCCGACCTGCAGACAGCCGCGGCCCAGAATCGAGCGCTGGTGGTGGCCGGACGGCGGCAGCCGCCAGCGGTGCATGCCCTGGTGGCGGCAATCAACGAGAAGCTCACAACGGCGGACAGCCTGCGCACCGTCCACTATGTCGCAGTCGAGGACACCCGCACGTCGAGCACCGAAGATCTGACGGCGTTGGTCGCGGACATGGACTCCGGCGAAATTAAGTCGCTGATCATCATTGGGGGCGACCCGGTCTACAACGCCCCGGGCGACCTGGACTTCGTCGGCGCTTTACAGCGAATGTCGTTTTCGATGTGTCTGGCGGATCGGTTCAATGAAACGGCAGCTCATGTCAATCATTTCCTGCAGCGTTCCCACTATCTGGAAAGCTGGGGCGATGCGCGCGCCTACGACGGCACGCTCAGCCTGATCCAACCGCTGATCGAGCCGCTCTATAAGAGCCGTACGACGGCGGAGTTCCTCAATATTGTGAGCGCCGGAAAGGATGTCTCCGATTACGACCTGGTGCGCCAGACGTGGAACGGCCTGATTGGCGCCATCGACGAAGGGGCCTGGCGCCGCATCGTGCACGACGGCGTGCATGCCGGCAGCGCCTATAAGCCGGCGCCAGCCAATCTGGTGACACGTCGGTTCGAAACGTTCCTGGCAAGCAATCCCGTGGCGCGGCCGAAGACCGGCATGGAACTCACTGTGACGGTTTCGAACTCGGTCTATGACGGACGCTACGCGAACAACGGCTGGCTTCAGGAACTGCCCGATCCGGTGACCAAGGTCACGTGGGACAATGTCGCGGCGATCAGCCCGGCAACGGCACACAAGCTTGGCGTCAAGCGCAAGGGCCAGAAAGTCCGGGTGACGGCAGGCAAGCACAGCATCGAACTGCCGGCGCTTGTGTTGCCAGGCCATGCCGACGATGCGGTAACGGTCGAGCTTGGTTACGGCCAGGGCGTCGGCCGGGTCAGCCAGCAGGCAGGACGCAATGCCTACGCTCTGCGGAGTTCGAAATCGGACACTATCAGCGATGTCTCGGTTACCTTAGTGGAGGGCACACATCTACTGGCCACGACACAGGACCACCAAAGCATGGAGGGCCGCCCGCTGTTTCGCGAAAATACTTTAGTGGGCTACAAGAAGAGCGCCAAGAATCACGAACTGTTGCCGGCGACGCACGAGATGGACGAGGATTTGCAGCTGTACGGGTCGCACAGCTACGCCAGCGGGTATCAATGGGGTATGGCGATCGATCTGAACCTGTGCAACGGCTGCAACGCCTGCACCATTGCCTGCCAGAGCGAGAACAATATCCCGGTGGTCGGCAAGGTGCAGACCGAGAAAGGCCGCGAGATGTCCTGGATCCGTATCGACCGCTACTTCAAGGGCGACACCGACAATCCGCAGATGATGCACCAGCCGGTGCCTTGCCAGCATTGCGAAAACGCGCCGTGCGAGCAGGTCTGCCCGGTCTCTGCGACGGTACACGATTCGGAGGGATTGAATGTCATGGTGTACAACCGCTGCATCGGCACGCGCTATTGCGCCAACAACTGTCCCTACAAAGTGCGGCGGTTCAATTTCTTCAACTTCACCAAGGGCAAGCCTGAAGTTCACAAGATGTTGCAAAATCCCGAAGTCACAGTGCGGTCGCGGGGTGTCATGGAGAAGTGCAGCTTCTGCATTCAGCGCATCAATCATGGCAAGATCGACGCTAAACTGGAGGACCGCCGGGTACGGGACGGCGAGGTCGTGACAGCCTGTCAGCAGGCCTGTCCGGTCGGTGCCATCGTCTTTGGCGATCTCAACAATGACAAGGAATGGAACCCAACAGACACACGCGTGATGCATGTGAAGGGGTCAGACCGCAACTACAAAATGTTGCAGGAACTAAACACGCGGCCGCGGACGACCTATTTGGGCAAGATTCGCAATCCGAACGCCACGCTGGCGTCGGCTATTGCGGCATCGGACAACCGCAGCCAGGAAGAGCATTGAAAGGACGCATGAGCGCACACACTGAAACAAGCGAACCGCCACTGATCACCGGAACCCAGAGCTTTCACTCGGTTTCACAGCGGATCAGCGAGGTAACGGAGGCCCCCATTCAAGGGACCCCGAAGCTGTGGTGGGTGCTGATGGTGATTTCGCTATTGGCGCTGGCCAACCTCGGGGCGTCGATCGCGTATTTGTTCTGGGAAGGTGTCGGCATCTGGGGCGTGCAAAATCCGGTCGGCTGGGGCTGGGCGATCGTCAATTTCGTGTTCTGGGTCGGTATCGGTCACGCCGGCACTCTGATCTCGGCGGTCCTGTTCCTGCTGCGCCAGCGCTGGCGCACGTCGATCAACCGCTTCGCCGAGGCCATGACGATTTTTGCGGTCATCTGTGCCGGCATGTTTCCGGGCATCCACGTCGGCCGACCGTGGGTGGCGTGGTGGATGGCGCCTTATCCGAACCAGATGGGCATATGGCCGAACTTCCGCAGCCCGCTACTGTGGGACATGTTCGCTGTGGGCACATATTTCACCGTTTCGCTGATGTTCTGGTACACTGGCATGATACCTGACCTGGCGACGATGCGCGACCGCGCAAAGAACAAGATCCGCAAGGTCAGCCTAGGCGTCATGGCCCTCGGTTTCCGGGGCAGCGGCAAACAGTGGCAGAACTACGAGAAGGCCTACCTCATTCTCGCCGGCATCTCGACGCCGCTGGTGCTGTCTGTACACTCGGTTGTCAGTTTCGACTTTGCCGTGTCCCTGGTTCCGGGCTGGCACACGACTATTTTCCCGCCGTACTTCGTGGCCGGCGCCATCTTCTCCGGCTTCGCAATGGTGATGACCCTGGCGGTGGTCGCGCGGACCGTCTACAAGATGGAAGATTTCATCACCATGAAGCACCTGGAGAACATGAACAAGATCATCCTGCTCACCGGCACGATGGTTGGTTACGCGTATGGCTGCGAGTTCTTCATCTCCTGGTACAGCGGCAATGACTACGAGCGCTTCGCTTTCGTCAACCGCGCGACCGGGGATTATGCCTGGGCTTATTGGACAATGATCTCGTGCAACGTGATCTTCCCGCAAATTTTCTGGTTCCGCAAGATGCGCCGCAGCATTCTGGTGATGTTCGTGCTCTCGATCATCGTCAATATCGGCATGTGGTTCGAGCGCTTCGTCATCATCGTCACGACACTGGCCAACGACTTCATGCCCAGTGCCTGGGACTACTTCACGCCGACCTTCTTCGATTTCTCTATCCTCATCGGGTCGTTCGGCCTGTTCCTTACCCTGTTCCTGCTGTTCCTGCGGTTCCTGCCGATGGTGGCGATCGCCGAGATCAAAGGCGTGTTGCCTCAAGCGGATCCGCATTTCTACGAAGAGAAACACTGATGGTCCAGACAGAAAAAATCGAAGGGGCAGTAGCCCAGTTCGAAAACCCGGCGACGCTGATCAAAGCCGCGCAGAAAATGCGGGACGAGGGGTTCCGCAACTGGGACACGCACTCGCCGTTTCCCGTGCACGGAATGGACGATGCGATGGGCACCCCGCGCACCAAGCTGGGATGGATGGTTGCCTTATTCGCATTCTGCGGTACCACCTTCGCCTATTTGCTGCAGTGGTGGACAAGCGCGGTGGACTACCCCCTCGTCATCTCCGGCAAGCCGTTCAACAGTGTCCCCGCCTGGGTCCCAGTCATGTTCGAGCTCAGCGTCCTCGCCGCTGCCTTTGCTGCGGTGATCGGCATGCTGGCCTTCAACATGCTTCCACGCTATAACCACCCGGTGTTCAATTCCGAAAACTTCGTTGCCAAGCATATGGACGACGGTTTTTTTGTCAGCGTCGAAGCTACCGACGCGAAATTTGACAAGGAAAAGACCGTGGAATTCCTCGGATCCATTGGCGGCACCAATATCGAACTGCTCGTTGCGGACGACTGATTATGATCCGGAAGCGCCTCAATCTGATGACACTGGCAACTGTTCTGGTAGCAGTGATTCTGCTGAGTGGCTGCTATCGCGGCAAGCCCTCGTCCAAACCGCCGCTGCACGTGGTGCCGAATATGGACGCGCAACCGAAGTACAAAGCCCAGGGCAAAGGCAATTTCTTCAAGAACAATTCCGCCATGCGCGTGCCGCCCGAACACACGATCCCGCGCGGCTATCTGCGCGCGGACGCCATTTATTTCACCGGCAAGAAGGCGAATGGCGAGTGGGTGGAGAAGAATCCCGAGAGGATCACCATGGACCTGCTCCTTCGCGGCCGTGAACGCTACGGAATTTATTGCACCGTTTGCCATGACGACGCCGGTTACGGCAAGGGCATGGTCACGAAACGTAGTCCGGATCTGATACCGGTTTCGTATCACACCGACGCATTACGCGGGCAGACGGACGGGTATCTGTTCGATGTTATCACAAACGGTTCCCAAAGTACGCTGATGGGCCCGTACAGTCACCAGGTGGGCGTCCGGGATCGCTGGGCCATAGTGGCGTACGTTCGTGCCCTGCAACGCAGCCAGCATGCCATGGAAAAAGACGTGCCGCCGGAGAAGAAGTAGCGTTTACTGCAGTCGGACGGCTGACTCCCATACCGTCTTCTGACACAACTGCCGAAATTCTTTGCTTTGATCTGACACAGGACAGGCTTACAATACTTGTTTTCATTTCGGGCTCAGCAGCCCCTGGATCCGGAGACCCGCAATGTTTGAAACGTTCATCATGACCGTCGCGGTATTGCTGATCGCGATCGTTCTGATAGCGATCCGTATCATCTGTGTGCCGGACGGACAATTCCGCGGCACCTGCAGCACCAATAACCCGTTTCAAAAGCGCCAAGGGGATTGCCCCGTCTGCGGCAAGAAACCGGATGAGGAATGCCCAAGTGAACCAACCACGGTCAACGGGAGCGAGTGACCGGGGTTGGACGAACCGGCATTTGACATATGGCTGATTTCAGACTCAAGGAAGGATATGACATTCCGTTAGTCGGCGAGCCGGCAGACTCGGTTTCCGCAGCACCGCGCCCGGCTACCGTAGCGCTGAAGCCGGGCGAATTCCGCGGCGTCAAAGTCCGTTTACTCGTCGACGAGGGTGACGTTGTCAAGGCCGGCTCCCCCTTAGCTTGTGTCAAAAGCCGTGAGCAGCAGGTTTTCACCGCGCCCATGGCCGGCACAGTGAAGGCGGTCGTGCGTGGTGCCAGACGCGCACTGATGGAGATCGTCATCAAGCCCGACGAAGCATCGGACGCCGTCTCATTCAGGCAGCACGATGCGGTTGCGATCCGCGGCCTGGCACGTGATGTCGTCCTCGAGCAGTTGTTGCAGTCCGGACTGTTCAATGTTTTTCAGCAACGGCCCTTTGGCAACGTCGCTGATCCCGCTGTCACACCACGTTCAATCTTTGTCTCCGCTTTCGACACCGCCCCGCTGGCGGCTGATACGGCGCTCATCGTCCAGGGCAACGAGGCGGCCTTCCAGGCTGGTCTCGATGTTGCCTCCCAGCTCGCCAGCGGCAAGGTCCATCTGTCCGTCGACGGCCGCCGCTTCGATCTGCCGAAAGCCTTTTCCGAAGCAAAAAATGTCGAACTGCACCGTTTTTCTGGACCGCATCCGGCCGGCTGCGTCGGTGTGCAGATTCACCACGTCGACCCGATCAAGCATCGACGTGATGTCGTCTGGACAACAACTGTGCAGGGTCTCATCCTCATTGGCCGGCTTTTCCTCGAGGGCCGGTACGTCCCTGACATCACGATCGCACTGTCAGGTTCCGCAGTAACAGCGCCGAAGCACTACCGCACTGTTGTCGGCGCCAATATCGCAAGCATTACCAACGGCAACGTCGAGCATGGCGAACTGCGCTACATCAGCGGTGACGTGCTTACCGGCACAACATCGACGCCGGACGGGCACTTGAATATGAAGCCGTCGACGCTGACGGTGATTCCCGAAGCGACAGAGTCGGAGTTTCTCGGCTGGGCTCTGCCCGGATTCGGACGTCTCAGCAAGTATCGCACCTATCCATCGGCCGTCCTTGGCGGTAAGAAGTTTGCGCCCGATACCAAGCTGAACGGCGGCCACCGCGCCTTTGTAGCGACCGGTTACTATGAGCAGGTGCTGCCGATGGACATTTACCCGATGTACTTGCTCAAGAGCATCCTGGCACAGGACTTTGACGAAATGGAAGGGCTCGGAATTTTAGAAGTGACCGAAGAGGAATTCGCACTGTGCGAGTACGCCTGTCCGTCGAAAGTTAATGTCCAGCAGATCATCCGTGACGGCCTGGACCTGGTGGAATATGATGGTTAAATGAAGTTCCTACAAAACATTTTTGACAAGATGCGGCCCGACTTCGAGAAGGGGGGCAAGTTCGAAAAGCTCTACCCGCTTTTTGAGGCCAAGGAGTCCTTCACGTTCGTGACCCGTGACCGGACAAAGAACGGCGCCCACATCCGCGACGCGCTCGACACCAAACGTATGATGTCGACCGTCATCGTCGCGCTGATTCCATGCATGCTGTTCGGCATCTACAACGTCGGGTACCAGCATTTCCGCGCCTATGGTTTCGCCGATCCGGCACTGATGCAGTGTGTCATCAAAGGGGCCTGGCATGTCATGCCGATCATCATCGTCAGCTACGGCGTTGGCGGGATCTGGGAGTTGATCTTCGCGGTCGCTCGCAAGCACGAACTCAACGAAGGATTTCTAGTCACCGGCCTGCTCGTTCCTTTGACACTGCCACCCACGACACCGCTGTGGATGGTCGCCGTCGGAGTTAGTTTCGGCGTCGTCATAGGCAAGGAAGTGTTCGGCGGTACCGGCATGAATGTGTTCAATCCCGCATTGACGGCCAGGGCTTTCATATTCTTTGCCTACCCGGCCGCGATCTCCGGAGACAAATGCTGGCGCGTCGTCGAAAACACCACCTTCGGGGCGGTCGGCGGCACGATCGTCGACGGATTCTCCGGCGCCACGCCACTGCTGGTTGCATCAACGACGGATACCATGGCTGTCGCCGAGCGATTGGCTGAGTTCGGCCAGGCAACGGGGTATGCGGACTTCTCATGGACCCAGTCGTTCGTTGGACTGATTCCCGGATCGATCGGCGAGACCTCGGCACTCTGCTGCCTGATCGGTGCGGCTATCCTGCTGATCACCGGTGTCGGCAGCGCCCGGATCATGATCGGCGTGATGATTGGCGCGGTGTGCATGGCTTCGCTGCTGAATGCAATTTCGATCTCGGCCCCCACGAGCATGATGGCGATACCGGTGAAGCAGCACCTGGTCTACGGCGGCTTCATGTTCGGGTTGGTCTATATGGCGACCGATCCGGTGTCCGCGGCGCAGACCGCGATAGGTAAATGGATTTACGGATTCCTCGTAGGGTTCCTCGCCATCCTCATACGAACGATCAATCCGGCTTACCCCGAAGGAATGATGCTGGCCATCCTGTTCATGAATGCATTTGCACCGCTGATCGATTATTTCGTCATTGCCGCGCACATGAAGAAACGAATGCGGCGGTCGAAGGAGAGTCAGGCTTATGCGTAGCAGCACCTACACCGTTGTTTTCGTGAGCACCGTCGCGATCGTCTGTTCGCTGCTGCTGTCCACTGCTGCTACATTGCTGCGGGAACGGCAGGACCGAAACGAGGCGCTCAGCAAGAAGCAGAACATCCTCAAAGCGCTCGGCGTCACCAAAAAGTTGGATAGCCCGGCGGTCGATATGTTTTTTGCTGACCACGTCACACTTTTTGCAATAGACCTCGAAGGCAACATCGATCCCGAGGCCGATGCCGCACAGCTCGATATGGAAGTGGAGGACAAAAAAACTGAAGCCTCGTCTCGGCGATATCCGATTTACCGCTGTACCATAGAAAACGAGGTTACCTATTGCGTGCCGATTATCGGCAGAGGCCTGTGGTCGAAACTGTACGGCTATCTTTCGCTGGAGTCGGACCTGAACACCGTCAAGGGTCTCACATTCTACAAGCACGGGGAGACGCCGGGCCTGGGCGCCGAGATAGAGAAGGATTGGTTCCTGAACAATTTTCTGGGCAAGAAGATCAACGACCAGACAGGCACTTTCATTTCGATCGAAGTGGTCAAAGGCAAAGCCGCCGACGCCTATGCCGGCAACGAAGAAAAACTCTCACATGCCGTCGACGGCATCAGCGGCGCCACGATCACCAGTCGCGGCGTGACCAAGATGCTGCACGAAGATCTCACGAAGTATGTGCCGTATTTCAAGCAACTGGAGGCCAACTGAACCATGGCAGATGCCACTGAAGCTGCGGAACCGCTGTTTTCGACGAAAAACCGCAAGACATTCAAAGATCCATTCATGGTGAACAACCCAATCACCCTGCAGGTGCTTGGAATCTGTTCAGCCCTGGCCGTCACCGCGCAGCTCAAGCCGTCGCTCGTTATGGGCATCGCGGTGGTGTTTGTAGTGGCCTGCGCCAATGTCACGATTTCGATGATGCGCAGGTTCATTCCCGGGCGCGTGCGTATCATTGTCGAGATGACCGTTGTGGCGACGCTCGTCATTCTGGTCGACCAGGTGCTCAGAGCTTACGCCTTCGAAGTCTCGAAACAGTTGTCGCTGTTCGTCGGCCTGATCATCACCAACTGTATTGTGCTCGGTCGTCTCGAGGCGTTTGCCATGGGCAACAAAGTTTGGCCGTCCTTCCTCGACGGTCTCGGCAACGGCCTGAGCTACGCCGCAGTCATTGCCATTGTGGGGTTCTTCCGGGAATTGATGGGATCCGGCCAGGTGCTTGGTTTCAAGGTCGTGCCGCAGGCACTGTACGATAACCTGGGCTATACGGACAACGGCCTCATGGTGCTGGCGCCTGGCGCTTTCATCATTCTCGGGTTATTAATCTGGGTGCAGCGCACCGTGTCTGGGCACGTGGAGGATTAAGCGATGGAATATATCAATCTGGCGATCAAGGCGATTTTCGTTGAGAACATCCTGCTGGCCTACTTCCTCGGGATGTGCTCGTACCTTGCCGTGTCGAAAAAAGTGCCGACCGCTATCGGTCTGGGGATCGCGGTAATTTTCGTTCTGACGATTACCAGCCCGGTGAACTGGTTCATCTATGAGTACTTCCTGAAGCCCGGCGCCATGCACTGGACAGGCAGCGCCAAACTCGCCGCCATGGATCTGAGCTTCCTCAAGCTCATCTCGTTTATCGCGGTAATCGCCGCGATGGTGCAGATCGTCGAGATGTTCATCGAAAAGGTGTCCGACACGCTGTACAACCAGCTTGGCATTTTTCTGCCGCTGATCACAGTGAATTGTTCGATCCTTGGTGGGGCGCTGTTTCTGGTAGAGCGTGAATACGACCTGGCGGAGTCTGTCGTGTTCGGCAGCGCTTCGGGTATTGGCTGGTTCCTGGCAATTGTCTCGATGGCTGCGATCCGCCAGAAGTTGCGGTACTCCAATATTCCCGACGGCCTGCGCGGCCTTGGTATCACCATGCTTGTCACGGGATTGATTGCCATGGCCTTCATGGCCTTTTCAGGTATCAGCCTCTAACCTCTATCGCGGGCCTCCGGCCTGCTGCTGGAAATCATGGATCACATTTTCATCATCCTCGCCGGCACCGTGGTCATGCTGGGAGTCATTCTGGTGCTGGTTCTGGCGTTACTGGCCGCCAGCAACAAACTGGTCAGCACCGGCAAGGTCAAGGTCCTCATCAACGACGACGAGAGCAAATCGCTCGAGGTCGAGGCTGGGTCGACGCTTCTGAACACGTTGTCAAGCAACGGGCTTCTGCTGCCTTCCGCCTGTGGTGGTGGTGGGACTTGTGGTGTCTGCCGTTGTCAGGTGGTCGAGGGCGGCGGTGATCTGTTGCCGACTGAGGAAGGCCATATCTCCCGTAAAGAGAGCAAGGACCACTGGCGCCTGTCCTGCCAGGTCAAGGTCAAGCAGGACATGCGGATCCAGGTGCCGGCCGAAATTTTTTCCATCGACAAGTGGGAATGCGAAGTCGTTGCGAACGACAATGTCGCGACGTTCATCAAAGAACTGGTCCTGAAGCTTCCCGAGGGTGAGAACCTGGATTTTGAATCCGGCGGTTACATCCAGATCGAAGTGCCCAAGTACGAGATCGACTACAGCAGTTTCGACGTTGAGGAAGAGTACCGCGGCGACTGGGACCGGTTCGACCTGTGGGATTTGAAAGCCAAGAACGGCGAGACTGTGGTTCGGGCCTATTCGATGGCAAACCATCCTGCCGAGGGTAACATCGTCATGCTCAACATCCGCATTGCTTCGCCGCCGCCGGATCGCGCCAAGGGTGGATTCATGAATGTTCCCCCGGGCATTGCGTCGTCCTTTGTTTTTGATCTCAAACCGGGAGACAAGGCGACCGTCTCCGGACCGTACGGTGAATTTTTCATTCAGGAAACCGAGCGTGAGATGTGTTATATCGGAGGTGGCGCCGGAATGGCACCCTTACGGTCGCACATTTTCCATCTTTTTCACACGCTCAAGACTGGCCGCAAGGTTTCTTATTGGTATGGCGCGCGGTCTTTGCGCGAGATGTTTTACGAGGATCAGTTCCGCAAGATCGAGGCTGAGTTTCCGAACTTCAAATTCCACGTTGCCTTGTCGGATCCTTTGCCCGAGGACAACTGGGACGGGCACACCGGCTTCATCCACAGCGTCGTCCTGGACAACTATCTGGGCAAGCATACGGCCCCGGAGGACGTCGAGTATTACCTCTGCGGTCCGCCCATGATGCTGAGCGCTGTCCAGAGCATGCTCGACGATCTTGGTGTCGAGCAAGACATGATCCGCTTCGACGACTTCGGCTGAGCTTCTTTCTTTCAGCGTGACTTCCGAACCGACAGAACTCCGGTTCCCAGAAGGCATGTTCCGGATAGCCTGTTTGTTGTCTCGTTGATGTGCGGACGCGGGCGACATTGCACGAAAGTTGGCGGCAAGGTAAAGTGACGCCACAGGTACATGTTTTTGGATAGAGGTCCTATCGCCCCGGTTCTTATGGCACGTCACCCAAAACTCTCAGATTCAAAAACCCCCATTCGCTGGGCTTTTGGTCGATTGTCTGAAGTCGCTGACCTGGCCGGGTTGGCTGGAAATCAGCGTCGGGACTTCAACCGCAGTATCGCTGCATTGTTTTTTGCTGTTGTTCGTGCTGACGGCGTGATCAGTGACGCTGAGCAAAGACAGTTAGACGAGGTTCTCGATCTCTACTTCGAACCGGAGGAGGTCGCAAATCTCAAGACAGGGTTGGTGCATCGAGAGCATGTAGATGTCCAGACCGAGTGCCAAAATCTGGAAACACTCAATTACGAGGGCAAGCGCGAGGTCATCGTCAGCCTTGTTGAAATCGCCTACGCAGACAATGAGTTCTGTGCTACCGAACGCGCAATGATCGACGAAATTGCGACGTTTTTGGGGGTAGATAACGATGTCGTCGAAGAGGCTTGTGAGGCTGCCAGGAACCAGCACATTGTCCGGCAGACAGTCGTGCGTTCCGGAGCCGGGCTCCTGGTCGCACTGATTGTAATCGTCATTTTCATCCTCACCGCTACGTTCCTGAAGTCAGTCCTTTTCGGCCTCATCTTGGCGTATTTCTGTTTGCCGCTGCAACGGTGGTATCAGCGCACGTTCTTTCCGAGTCAGCTGGGTAAGGCGCTGCTCGGGATCTGTCACGCCGTCATGGCACCGCCTCGCCGGTTGGTTAGAAGCGTTAAACGAAAATTTGCGAAACCGAAAGTTGCAGGCGCCCCGCCTGGAGATGACAATCCGGAGTTAGCTCGCCGACAGCATCTGAAGAGCGTCAGTCGAGCCTGCCATGCGACGCTGGTTACAATGCTTCTGGTAGTTGCCGGCATTTTTATCGGATTGACTGGCGTTTCTGCGTCATATCTCGGAAAGACCCGCGACTTCGCCACAGAGTGGTTCAGTACCCAAGAGGACATCACCGAAACTTCACAGCCGGCAACTGTAACCATACCTGACGCGAGTCCGTCCGGGGATCCGGTTGCCGGCAACGATGAAGCTGTCGAAGACGTGACTGCTGCCCCTGAAGAAATCGAAAAAGAAGGTTGGCAGCTATTCGTAGGCCGGATGACAAGAAAACTCGAGAAGTATCAGCCGCAGATCCAAGAACTACCGGGTTTTGTGTGGGCGCGAGAGACAGTCGAAAACTATCTGCAAGACGATGAAAATCGTCGAAATCTGATGGCATTGATCTTGAGCAAGTCTGGTGGTTTGTTCACTGTGACCACCAACTTCATCGCCAATATTGCCAGTTTCCTGTTAAACTTGATGCTGACAATCTTTTTCTTCTCTTTTTTCCTGCAAAAGATAGCTGTGTTCGACTCGCGTGGTGCGCAACGCAAGAGCACTGGCCAGTATCTGGTCGAGAGCATCTTCAAAAGCCGCTGGCTACCCGAGGCCACCTTAGGCGCTCTCGTCGAGGCTCGGGACATTGTCGACGCAATTATCTCCAAGCTGCAAATTTGGGTCAAAGGCTACATGTGGATCATAATCATCGAGGCGCTGATTTATATAATCGCTTTCCGGATTCTCGGTGTGCCATATTTTTTCGTGCTCGGCTTTCTTGCCGGCCTTACCATCCTGCTGCCATTCATCGGGCCGATCGTGAGTGCTCTGCTCACTGTGACTGTGTACTACGCCGTCGGTGAACCGAGTGTAGCCATCGTGTTAATGATCTTCTTGTCTTATTTCATCATGAACGGCGTCATCGAACAATTGTTTCTCTATCCCGCACTGGTTGGTGAAGCCTTAGGGCTGAGTGTGCTGGAGACTATCATCGTCGTTTTGGTGGGCGGTCTTGTCGCCGGACTGCCTGGTGTTATTTTCGCTGTCCCGACTGCGTCTGTCCTGAAGTTTCTCATTCCCAAACTATACGCTGCGTGGCGACCACGACCTATTCAATCGGACAGCTGACTCATCCTATCGCCTTCTTGTCCCTGCGCAGTGCGCAAGTCTCATCCAAGGCCCATGCTTCCACCGAGGCGCGCCGTCGCCGATCGCCGAGCTGCCGGCGGTATTCATCGGCGATTTTCTCGCCAAATGCTCCTGCGCCCAGAGCCACGCCTTTCGTTACAAACCTAATCTGAAGCATTAAGCGTCAAATATGCCGGATGGTCTGGAAATTTCAGCGCGCTCAGAAGAATCAATCATATTGCGCTTGAGGCATCTGCAGTATAGCGACATATTAGTTCGCATGCGGCTGACTTACCTATTTCTCTTCACCATACTCGTCCAATTCGGGCAGGCAGATCAGATCGGCCTCAATGGCTGGTTCAAGCGCACATGGCGAGAATCGCCTGTGCCTCCGCCAGACGCGAGCGACGTTACCTGGTCACCTTGGGAAAACCGTGTGGCGTTATCGCGCCAATCGGTACAATGGATGACCGACGGTAAGCCGCTTGAATTGCCCGTTGTCTTCCCCGGTGACAATCAGTTCGCTTTACGTGTGCCAGACCGGTGGCAGGGCTTCGATCAACTCACGGCCGAACTTGTCCTGCCGGATGATCTGCCCGCCAATTCGCAGGTTTATCTGTTCGTTAAGGATTGGGACATCCTGTGGTACCAGCACAGGTTGGATTGGAATCCAGCCAATGCGCCAGTGCCACAGAAGTTTTCCGTTCCAATCGCCGGTCGCGCCGCCCGTACCGCATGGAAACCCAATGGACATCAACGTCCATGGCATCAGCTCACACCTGGGCAGATTCTTGAATTCGGGGTGCAGATAAACAGCAGCCCAGGCGATTCCACACGCCTTACCACCTCGGCGTATTTGCTGAACGCACGCTTGATCAAGGCGGATAAACCCGAAGATTCCGGCCTGCCGCCGGCTGTGCAGGATCTGCGCATCCTCACCGAAAAACCGACGGTCGGCAGCAAGGTTGAGATTGGATTCTCCACAACGATACCGCTGAAACGACCGTTTTCCCGTGAAGATGTCAATGTCACCGCTAGGGTGTCAGGTCCCATGGGGATCGTCGATGATGCCCATGCATTCTATTACGAAGGGTTTCTTGCCGACATAAGCGATGCCCAGGGTACGCTGACACCCTGGGGAAAACCGGAATTGAGAATCCGGTATCTGCCACGTGTACCCGGCATTTACCATGCCCAAATCAGTGGCACGATCACGGGTCATCCGTTGCATTTGCCGCTGCTGAAGTTCGAGGTCGCCCCTCCTGCGAAACCTTGGAAAGGGTTCGTAACGGTAGCGCACGATGATCCCCGCAGACTCGAATTCGGTGAAGATGCCTCGGTGTTCAACGCCCGCGGGCTAAATGTTCGATCACCGTTTGACACACGATACATCACCTCATTTCCGTTCTCCGACTGGGCCTATGAAGACTTGAACATTTACGAGCGCCTGTTCCCCAAGTATCAGGCCTCCGGAATAAACGTTTTGGAAGTGTGGCTGTCTTCCTGGTGGCTGGCACTTGAGTGGATTCCGAACGCGATTGGCAATCACGGCGTCGGGCACATGAATCAGTGGAGAGCATGGAAACTCGATCGTCTGCTGGACATGGCTGAGGCACACGACATTTACATCATTCTGGTCATCAACAACCACGGTAAATTCAGTGGTTGGGTTGACATGGAATGGCCCGACAACCCTTTCAACAAAGCCAATGGTGGGCCTTTGAATTCGCCCCGCGAATATTTCCACAAAGATGTTGCCAAAAAAGCCGTTCGGCAGTTCGTTGAATACGCCACTGCCCGCTGGGGATATTCATCGAACCTCCTGGCATGGAAGCTGTTCAGCGAAATCGACCTGACTGGCGAAAAGTCTGATGGCGGCCGTAGATGGTATCGCAATCAAGCCGTGACAGATTGGCATCGGGAGGTTGGCGATTACTTCAAGAGGGTGGATCCGAACCCACATCTCGTGACCACGCACTGGGCAACGAATTATACTATTGTCAATGAACCCCTCGCACGATTACCGCAACTCGACATGCTGACCGTAGATGCCTACTACGACAAGAATGAAGGAGCCGGGCGCTTATTCGAATTGGTGAGTGAAACAATAGCGTTTGCCGAAAAGATGAAGAAACCCGTTGCGATCACAGAATACGGGGGTAACCCGTGGGGTGACACGATCGGGCACATACTGAATGAGCATCATCTGGGTCTTTGGCGTGGGTATTTCGGCAACATGGGCATCACCCCATTCTTCTGGTGGTTTCCGCTCGTCGAAGAATACGACCTGTATTACGAATATCGCGCGATCGCCAATTTCAGTGACGGTGATGACACGCGGAACGCCCGCTGCACAACCGTTGACGGGTACACGGATTCTCTTGGAATGTGCCGCATGGCTACGGATCGCGCGAATTGGTTTTGGCTCTATGACCGATCCTTTTACTTCTCAGGGAACCTCAGCATGCCCGCCACTGCCCACTCGGGCATCACCATCGATGTACAAGACCTCGAAACCGGTGAATACTGGGTTGAGTTCTGGGATTGCCGACAGGGAATCATCATAAAGAAAGAACCTTTGACGATCAACATCGCCGGGCACGTGTCACGGGTACAGGTGCCCACGTTCAGGCGGGATATCGCCATAAAGGTTGTGGAACGCCAGTGAATATGTTGCGGACATGGGTTCTTTTTCTGTTGCTCATACCATCTGTCGTAGGTCACAGCGACGACAGCCACAGGAGCGTCTTGCTGGTTAGCGAAATCGAGTGCGTTGCTGTCTACCTGCAAAACGGCGAAGACGAATTTGCTCAACAGCACCTGGATATCATCAAAGAGCACTTCGCGGATCAGGTCGCAATCATCCGGTATTATCAAGGCATCATTAACTATCAGCAGGAAAATTTCGAGTCTGCCACAGGACATTTTGAACAATTGTTAATCAAAGCCCTGCTGCCAGAAAGCGAACCTGAAATATACGACTATTTGCTACACATATATTGCCGGTTGGCGCGATTCGACGATGCCATGGCTCTTCTGTCTCGACTCAGACAGCGCTTTGAGGTTCTGCCGGATTGGGGCCAGGATTTACTCCTTTTTCTCGGGCAATCGATGCATGTGCATGCTGGTGACGACCCCGAAAAACGGCAACTGCGAAACCGCGCCATGGGGATTTTGATTGAATTCGCCGACGCTCGCCCGAATCACGGCCACGCCGCATGGGTGAAATATCTCGAAGCCGAGCAGCAGTTTGAATGGTTGGAGGCCGAACTGGCGAAACTGGCCCAGCTCGATCAGAATATTACTGCGGCCGGTCTGGCGCCGCATCTGCACCGCATCGCTCGGTTATACGAACGAATTGAAAACGCCTATTCCGACACCACATACGCATTGAACGCGGAGCTTCGGTTCATATATCTTCACGAGTTGATCGATGAATTGCCGGACAATTCCGCTCCCTGAAATCGTAGAAAGGCATCCCAAATGATCGTAAAAATGATGTTGCATAAGGGTGCCGTAACTTGTCTGAATCTGGGGATGAAAATTTTTGGTAATTACTTCTCGCGCTTGGCCGGAAAATTACAGAACTCATAGACGGCACAGTCGGCGCAAAGGGGTTTCCGGGCTTTGCAGGTGTAGCGACCATGCAGGATTAAATAGTGATGGGCATCCCTGAGATAGGTTGGCGGAATTTTCTTGAGCAATACCCGTTCTACTGCCTCCGGCGTGGACGCACGTGCCAGACCAATCCGATTGGCGACCCGAAAGATATGCGTGTCCACAGCTAACGTGGACTGTCCAAAGACGATATTCAAAATAACGTTTGCCGTCTTGCGACCTATGCCCGGCATCGATTGCAGATCTTCACGGTTGCCCGGTATGCTGCCCGCGAAACGATCGCGTACAGCCTCGCAAATGCCGATGATGGCACGAGCCTTGTTCCGATAAAGACCAATCGACCTGATGCGCCGGCGCATTTGCTCTTCGCCAAGGGCGAGATAATCTGCCGGCTCACGGCATTCGCGGAACAACGGGCCGGTCGCCTTGTTCACAGCCTTGTCAGTACACTGGGCTGACAACACGACCGCAATAGTCAGGTCCAGAGGGGTCTCCCAGATCAGCTCGGACTCGGGCGTGATGCGCTCTGACAATATCGAAAAAAAAGATTCGATCTGCACCCGCGTCATTGGTTTCGGCAGTCTCGATACGTTTTTCCTGGCAGCCATGAAGTCTCCTGGCTGAATGATTCATGATTCCCGCAAATGCCGCAACAACTGGTTGAGTGCTGCCAAAGTCGTGCGGTCACGCATGCGTCGGCGGTCGCCGGGATGAACGTAGCGTTGCGTACGGACATCACCCTGCACGATCGTGGATATGAAGGCGAGGCCAACTGGCTTGTCAGGCGTGCCGCCGTCAGGTCCCGCAATGCCGGTCACAGCTACGCCCGCGTCGACTTGCAGTCGCCGCACCAGGCCTACGGCCATTTCATCGGCGGTCTCGGCACTCACAGAACCGTGCGTTGCAAGCGTCTCCGGCCGCACGCCCAGCAGTTCTGATTTCGCCTCGTTGGCATAGGTCACCAAGGCACCTTTGAAAATGTCCGAAACGCCAGCCAGATCCGTAATACGCTTGGCGATTTCCCCACCCGTACAGGATTCTGCCGTACCCAGGCTCCACGACCGTCGGCGCACTTCGTCACAAACCGACCCGACAACGCCGTGCTCGGAATCGACGAGATATTCCTTCAGTACACCCCGGACGGCAACGGCAGCACTCTCAAGGGTGTCCACCCGATCGATAGCAGCAGTGAGACGGACGTCGACTTTGTCGCGCCGCACACAATAGGCGACCTCAAGATCTGGGAAATCGGGCAATACCGTTGCTACACAGTCCTCGATCGAGGACTCCCCAATACCACTGATTCCGATATTAATACGGCGCACTCGCGGCGGAAATCGTTCGCAGATCCGTGGCAGGACATAGTTGTTCAGCATCGGCTTCAGCTCCCGCGGCGGGCCAGGCAGCATGACAACGACTGCATTGCCGGACAGACACCAAAGTCCAGGCGCGGTGCCGTAGTCGTTGTCGATTACCTCGGCACCATCGGGAACATATGCCTGCTTGAGCACAGACTCGGGCATCTCGACATGGCGTTCTGAAAAGTACCGGCGTATGCGTTCGGCCTCATCTTCGCGATACTCCAGGCGCATGCCGAGAATCGCCGCGATCGTCTCGCGTGTCATGTCGTCGACAGTGGGGCCCAGACCGCCGACTGTAATGACCAGGTCGCTGCGGTTCAGCGCGGTTTGCAATGCGCTGCCGATGTCATCAACGGTGTCTGGTATGCAGACCTCACAGGCAACAGAGAGGCCGCAGTCGTCGAGTTGCAGGCCAATAAAGCTGAGATTGGTGTTGAGCGTTGTGCCCAGCAGAATCTCGGTACCGATACAGATAACTTCACAGTGCATTGCGTATGTTATCGCCTGTGGTGGTGTCTGGCAAATCGCCACGGGCACCGGAAAATCTTCGGTACGGGTGCTTGCACCAGTGCAGCTTGACAATATATTATGGTTTGGTCAAATCATTGAAGAGCGGGCTTGCGCCTGGCCACCACGACGGAGGATAAAATGGCTGTTCAGCAACATAGAGTTTCACGCATGAAGTGCCGCAGTCGCAGGTCTGCGAACAAGTACAAGGGCATTCAGACGAATAATTGCCCGAGTTGCGGGGCCAAGCGTCTGCCGCACCATGCCTGTCCGACATGCGGTAACTACAAAGACCGCCAGATCATCACGATCGTGACGGAGTAGACGGATTACATGTTGAGATTTTCAGCCCGGGCAGCGATGCTCGGGCTTTTTTTTGCCTGGACTCGACGGAGATTCAGCCTGAGTGATGCTGAGTTTTTTCCCAGAAGTGGGGATTCCAGATGAGCTGGAGAGCACCTTTCCACGCCGCCAGGCTCATGATGATCCAATACAGCGGCATAATAGGGGTGTATCTCATCACATGCCCAAGGCCGCGGCGCTGGCAGGCGATGGCGCAAGTGTAGACGAATGCAAAGTTGCCGACGAACAGACAGAATGCAGCCATGGCAAAGATGGGGCCGGGAAAAAACGCACCGATAACTTCGGGGCGCTTAAAAATCCAGACGCAGACAAGTATCCAGTAAAACGTGCTGAGCAGCTGGGCAAGAACCGAGCCCCCGACCAATAGATGAAAATGGAAGCTGTTGGCGACGCCGAGTTTTTTAGTAAGCCCCGTCAAATTCCGCGTGTGAACCAGATACGTCTGCATATAGCCCTTGACCCAGCGCGAACGTTGTTTGATCCACCAGCGCAGCTTCGGGCAGGCCTCCTCCCAAGTCATGGAATCCAGAATGCGAGTCTGCCATCCCTGCGCAAACAGCCGCAGCCCGAGATCGCAGTCTTCGGTGACGTTGTATTCGTCCCAGCCCTTCAATTGCTTGAGGACCTCGAGACGAAAATGGTTCGAGGTACCGCCGAGCGGAATTGGGGCACGCAGAGCGTCGAGGCCGGGCAGACAGAGATCAAACCACATGGCATATTCCGCGGTAAAACAACGGGTTAGAAAATTGCGTTTGGTATTGTAGAAATTGAGTTTCGCCTGCAGGCAAGCGATGTTGTCGGCGCATTGCGAAAAGGCGATGACTGCCTTCTTCAACTGATCGGGGTCGGGGCGGTCCTCGGCATCGTAGATCACCAGATAATCACTCTTCGCGACTGCCAGGCCGACGTTACATGCTTTCGGCTTTGTTCGCGGATAGGAAACTGGAATGTCAACGATCTGGAACGGCGGGGAGACACCAACCTTGTCGAGAGCGGCCTGCGTTTCCTGGTCGTCGGCCTCGACCAGCAACTGGATTGTCAGCCGGTCCTTGGGGTAATCCAGATTGCCGAGTGACTCGATCAGATGCGGAATGGCATTGCCCTCATGGTACAGCGGTACCTGAATGACGTAGCTCGGCCATTCCCCATCCGGAGGAACCATATCGTCGACGATATGGATTTCGTTGTCCGATCGCAGGGACATATTGATGAGATACAGACGGTAGAGCGTTGAGCCCAGGAAAAACACGGTGAACACCGAGTTGATTACGAGCAGCGTGGGCTGTGCCGGAAATATGAGGAAGACAATGATCAGGCCCAGCACCAGCAGGAGACAGGTGTTGCGCTGGCCGTTGCTGACCGTAGAGTCGGCCTGCTCGAAGCCGCGCGGTCCAAGAAACTGGGTCGTATTTCCAACGGCCATCAATTGGACCCGCGGTAGCGCTTGATATTTTCGGCAAGCTGTTTGAGAAACCAGATACGCCCCGAAGCGTTCGGTACGGAACTGAGCAGGACCGGCTGCGACTCGCGCGTCATGTAAAATTCGGCGATCGAGCCACGCATGAGCGTAGCCGAGTAATAGTCGATCACCGGAATCCCACATGTTTCACCGAGCTCCATGACCATCAGCGCATAGGGCCTCAGGTCGCGGCGATTGAACTCGGGAGTCACTGGCGGCGTAACCAGCACAGGCATTTTTCCATGGCGCCACGTATAGTTAATGAGAAAGGTCAGATGGCTCTGGAAATCCCGCAGGTCTGATCCGGCAGTCAAGCCGTGCATGCCGATATTCCAAATCACCGCGGACGCCGGGCTGAGCGCCACCTCATCAAGTGCTTCAAAGGTGCGAATCAAAGCGTTGCCGGGCACTGCTTCGTACGGCGGCAACGGCAGGTGCTGGATAGTCAGACTAAGATTGCCGGCGGCCCAGTCGACGATACTGAGATCGTCGATCGGATGCCTGGCCGCGGCGATAAAGTCATCGACGAGAAGAAAGTCGCTGACAGAATTGAGGTTGGCAGACGATACCCCCTTCATGAGATCCTCTCTACGGAGAACTGCAAACCCGCCCTGGTACCGCAGCCTGCCGACGCTTTGGGAAAAGGTCCTGGTGGCCATCGAATCGAGTAAGTAAATATTGATTGGAGGCGCTACCGGGTGGTCCCGCACGGCACACGCCAACTCAAGCCGGTGTACGGCGGTGTCGGAGAAACCGTAGGTAAAGATACGGTCGTTCGGTGACGCAGGCAGGGGCTTGCGGACAACGTCGATAATCCGGTCATCGCTGTCATAATAGCGTACCACGAATTCAAGGCGCTCCATGACCGTACGCGACGTGCTGGGCAGAAATGCTTTCTCGGCCGGGTCGTAGGTTTTGACGTTTTCGACGTCGTAAGTCAACTGCCACGGCACATCGATCGGCGCGAACACGGGCAGCTCGCCGATATTGAAACGAAGATGGGCATCCTTAGGCGCGGCCCATGTTTCCGGCACGCCCGCGGTTGCGACTCCTACATAGCCCTGCGCATCAACAACTTTTATTTTGACTTCGTGTTGTGCCTGCGACGACAGCAGCACCACCGATGTCTTCGGCGGGTTCTCCAGCACAAGATCATCGATCTGCAGACGCCGTTGCGGGATTTCGCGGCCAAAGAGGTGCCGGGACAGATCGTGCACGGTTGTGGTTACCAGCTCGGTGTCGATGCCGGCGAAGCGGATGCGGGTGTCGTATCCCAGGTGTGCACCGGCATTGACGACGTCGTCGCGATTTTCGACCAGCACAGTGCCTGTTCTGTTCGCCGCGTACAGTCGTTTGCTGTCGATGAAGCTGAATGGCACCCGATCCTCTTCGTCAATAACGCTCCAGACCAGATCCGGCATTTGTTCATTGCTGGCTATGATGCCGCCCAATATCAGGTCATGAAAACCCGGATCTAATGTGATCGGGCCGGATGACAGATAGCCGTTGCCGTTGCGCTGCATCGTTGCCCAACTGCCTGCGCACTGGTCATCAATGTCGAGAAACCAGGCACCGCTATCGTTGTTTCGCACAGCGAATTCGATAATCTCGGTCTGATCGACGCGCAACAGGGTATGCATCTGGTAGCGACGCAGCTGGTGCTTGCCGATCTGTTTTTTGAACGCCGAAACGTTCCTCTCGTTGGGGAACACCTGCAGCTCAAATCGGAACTTCCCGGGGCGCATACGGCTGGTGAGCCGACGGAAGTGGTCACAGGTCAGCGGCCGTGCGACGATGCTGTTCGGCTTGTCCTTGTGGCGGGTGTGGCGCTCGAGCCGCAGACCGATTGGTCGGCGGTGTTGCTGCGAGTAGGTCCGATTATCCGGGGTCTTGAGCAGGTAGCACTGGATACCTACGGCTGCACGGTCATCGGAGGTTGACTGTTGCTCCATCTGGTTGATTAGCTTTTTGTTCACGGAAATCTCGACAGCGACGTAGCGGCCGTTGACAATCACCGGGTAGAACGCCATCATGGTCGGCTTGTCCGTGAAGTCATAGACAGCGACCGATTTGCACTCACCCTGGAGCGATTCCGGAATGTCGAGTCGCATGGTGTGATTAGTACTGAGGGCGGGCAATGCGAGTAGCCGCACGTCTGACTCATCAACGCGCCAGGCGGGTTTCGGTCCGACCAGGGCGGCGGTGACAGGCACCGCGCCAGCGCTGTATGGCGCGGTGCAGACCAGGCCAATGAGCAACGCCATGATTAGTGGCAGCTCGCGCAAGGTTCGGGAAAAAAAATCTGGGACCATACAGTTCGACCTGGTCGCGGCTCTGTCAGTAATGGATGTCGGCGGTGGACGTCAAGCGCAATACTTCGTCGATACTGGTGAGACCTTTATGCGCCTTACGCCAACCATCCATGCGGAGGGTGCGCATGCCGTACTTTCTAGCCTCCAGGCGGATCTCTGTATTGGCGGCTTCGCGACAGATCATATCCTCGAAGCGGTCGCTGTTGAGAAAGATTTCGTAGATAGCCACACGGCCGCGATAGCCGTTCTGGTTGCATTCGACGCAGCCGGCCCCCTTGGTCAACTCGAGGTCGTCCGGCTCCAAGTCGAGCGTTTCTGCTACTTCCTCCAGGATACGATCGGGCACGTCCTCGTCGGCCACGCGACAATGCGGACAAATCCGGCGAACAAGTCGCTGTGCCAGGACAGCCCGCAGTGATGAGGCGACAAGAAAATTCTCACATCCCATGTCGACCAGGCGGTTGACGGCACCGATCGAGTCGTTGGTATGCAGCGTGCTTAGCACCAGGTGCCCGGTGAGGGCGGCGCGGATTGCGATCTCCGCAGTTTCCGAGTCTCGAATCTCACCAACCAGTACGATATCGGGATCATGGCGCAGAATGGAGCGCAGCGCAGCAGAAAACGTGAGACCGATCTTGGAATAAATCTGGATCTGACTAATACCTTCGAGCTGGTACTCGATCGGATCCTCGACAGTGATGACCTTGCGTTCGACTTTATTGGTCTTTTCGAGGGCAGCATACAGCGTCGTCGTCTTACCGCTGCCGGTCGGACCGGTCACCAGGATGATGCCATGCGGCATTTCAACGAGCTGACTGAAGATACTCATCTGCTCTTTTTCCAGGCCAAGCTGGCCAAGGTCGAAGAAGATGGTGTTGCGGTTGAGGATACGCATGTTGAGCGTTTCCCCGAAGCGCGTCGGCATGATCGACACACGCAGGTCGAACTGTTCGTCGCCGAGGCGAACGCGGATACGGCCGTCCTGCGGCAGCCGCCTCTCGGCAATGTCCAAGTTTGCCATGACCTTGAGCCGCGACGTGATTGCTGCGTGTAGCTCGCGGACCCCATTGGGCGTCGGAATAATCCGCAGCATGCCGTCAATGCGATAGCGCAACTGGATCTTTTCCTCGAACGGCTCGATGTGCACGTCCGTGGCGTTCATCTCAAGCGCTTCGAGTAAAATCTGATTGACCAGGTGAATGATCGAGGCAGTGTCCTGGCTTTCCTCGGCCAGGTCCTGGTCTTCGTAAACGACTTTCTCGATACGGTCCTGGAGGCCACGGTCCTGACGGATCTGCATGACCGTCTCAGCGCCGAGCCCGTAATACTGCTTGATAGCACGGTTGATATCTGAGGGCGTTGCAATTACAGGCTTGACGCGGGTAGCCAGAACCAGACGCATGTTCTCGCGGTCGCGCATGGTCGGTGGATTGCTGAAGGCCACCGTCAGAATTCCACTTTCCACGCGCACCGGCATGACGCGATAGTGCATGACGATCTTCACCGGAACCGCCTTGATGGACTCTTCCGGGATCTGCTGATCGGCGAGAATTTCGAAGTCAAAGCCGTTAGCGTTGGCAGCGGCGCGGAAAATCGATTCCTCCGAGATGATCTGCATCTCCATGAGTACGTCAGCCGGACCTTTGCCGATGGAACGTCTTTGCTGGCGGCGCACTTGATCTGCCTGTTCAGAAGTGATCTCGCCCTGCTGCTGCAGGATCCGAAGAATATCGGTGCGGCCGGAGAAGGTCTTGCTATCGTCAGTTGTCTCAGCCATTCAGATGCTCCTCAACGCAGTCTCGCTGCGGTTAGTTCTCACGGGGTTGCTTCAATGTCCGCAGCGGCATCGACCAGCAGTGCCCCATCATCCGCCGCAGATGTCATCAACAGTTCTACACGTGACCGCAAAGGGTCGGGATTCTTGCTTTTGGGAAGCGGCGGTGGCGGCGGATAAAATGTCGGGGCGTGGCCGTCTTGCAGATCGACATGTGCGAGTTGCTGTGGAAAAAGAAAGGCGAAGAGGTTCTGCGGAAAGAATTGCCTGGCACCGTGCCGTGCGGACGGCACGGGCGATCCGGCGGCCTTCGAGTTGTTTATTTCGCGCATCGCGAAAAACAATGCGCCCACCGCGACTGCGAACATCACCGGGAAAGAAACTTTTTCACAGCCCGGGCGCTGCCACGCTTTGATGTCGTCAATTTCCATGCTGTGTACTTTCATGCGATTCAGTCGCTTCTCGGCGAGATAAGGAGGTGATGAATGCGCTGTCAACCGTCATGGTGCAGCCCCGACGTTTGCGTCCATGTCGGCCAGGGGTGATGCATCGAGCGTAATCGACATGGACAGCTCGACCCGTGACCGCAGAGCGATCGGAATCTCGTTGCCAGCCTTGTCTTCGACGATGACTTCCTTTCGCGTCACCTTCTTGATGAGATAGATGTCGAAGTTGGTGCCTTCCTCGATAAATTTGCAATCCCGCGGCGGTGGTTTCGGCGGGCCAGGTGCTCCGCCCATGCCCATGTCACCGGGGCCACCGCCCATGCCCATATCGCCAAAGCCACCGCCCGTTCCCATGTCGCCGAAGCCACCGCCCATGCCCATGTCACCAAAGCCACCGCCCATGCCCATGTCACCAAAGCCACCGCCCATGCCCATGTCACCAAAGCCACCGCCCATGCCCGCAACTGGTTCGGGGATGATCGTCTCGACACAGAGATACGCCAGGCGTTTACCTTTTGGGGTTATCATGATGCCCTTGAATTCGACGTACTTCGGTTCGGTTCCGTCTTCGTCCTCTGGGCCCTCGTCGTCTTCATCATCGTCGGGCGGCATGACTTCGGCCCCATCCTCAAGTGATTCGAGACCCTCGAAGAAGTCGACGATGATCGGGTTCGTTTCTGCATCGGTGCTAACGGGCTCGGGCGGGTACTCGGCTTCGACAGAAGGCCGGATAAATGGCACCTCGATCGGTTCGATGATCGGCACCGCATCCTCGTATTCACCGTCGATATCGAGGTTCGGCATGACAATAACCGGCAGGTTCGGTGCGTGAAACGTCAGGGCGTGGTCGTCCTGCAGATCAACATGTGCGAGTTGCTGCGGAAACAGGAATGTGAAGGCGCCGTCCGGAAACATCTTATTGGGGATATGCCGCCCCGGCGGCACCGGTGTTGCCTCGACTTTCCACCTGTTAATTTCGCGGACTGCGAATAATAGCGCAATGATCGCGATGGTGAACACCACCATAAAAATACTTTTCTCCCAGTCGTGGCGAAACCATTCTCTGATGCTGTCAAGATTTATGCTTGGTAGGTTCATGCGCCTGGCATGTATTTGAATTTACTTTTTCGATCGGCCGGTGAGGTAATTCGTTTTGTCTTGCTCTCAACGAGCGGCAGGAAACCGCTGCAGACGATGGTCGCTTCAATCCGGTCGCGGTTGGGGATTTTTGCACCTATTTTGACGAGCCTGACAAATTCCACCGGCAGAAAGTGACCTTCGCCGGTGAGTGCCAGCATGAAATCGGTAAAATCCTCGGTTGTACCGCGCACCGTGACTCGGACAGGATATTCCTCGAGGTACGGTTCGAGGTTCACGGCGGTATTGTAGGTGCGGAGCGGCAGCACGGAGATGTCGGCGTACTCGGTTTCGGTCGACCCTCCGAGCTTCGGATTGGTCAGGCTAAGGTTGTGCTTTCTGGCCAGTATGGCGACGTTCTTGACGACCCACATCGAGGGGATCAGCTGGTACAGCATGTCGTTCTCGGTGGTGCTGTACTGGGTGCGCCCGAGTGTCTCTTCATGCAGGACGATGCCCTGCTCGCCCAACTCGCGGACAATATCGAGGTAAAGAATCTGATAAGCAAGCTGGTTGGCAAGCCTGAAATCGTCGAAGGTATCGTACTCATTCCTGTCGCGCAATTTCGGAAACTCATCACGTGAGCGATGGAACGCGATAGAATAATTCTCCTCAACGATTGCTTGCTGGCGGCTACGCTGTTCACGAAAAAGGAGCATCTCTATCGGCTTTTGCGGATATCGTTTGCTCTTGAGCGTGGCTGCCGCGGCGGCGTTTTCCTCTTCAACCACATCAATACGCCCCTGCAAAGGCTGGACAAACAACACAAACAATCCTATAACGATAGCCAGCATGGCGACGTTGTAGGTCACTAGTTTCTTGTATGACGGACCGGAATTCATTCGGTTTCGCTGACCTCGGATTCGAAGTAAATTTCTTTGAGTGGCAGCCGCAAAGCAAAATCGCGCATTAAGAAATTTCCCCACGGCTTCATCTGGTGCCAGTCCTGCCGCTCTCCCTGCTTCACACTGTCGACGTTCTGGAACATGGAGTCCTCCTCCATGTTCAGATCATCACCCAGCTTGTCGACGTAGATCAGCGGCTTCGCTTTCGGGCCATTCGTATAGCCGACGGCAATGATCTCCCTCCACGGCTCGATCTGGTTTGTAGGTATGTATTCTTGTTCGGTGAGTGACGCAATTACCTGGCCGCTGTTTTTTTGCGACAGCAGGCCGATGCCGCCCATGGGGCTTGCGCGCGGTAGTGGCTGTTCCCCCTTCAACTTCTTTTGCACCTCTACGGGCGGGCCGTCATTGTCATAGCTTGCCTTATCCGCAATAACGACGAACCAGTCCTTTTTGTGCTGCCATCGGCCGAGCTGGTGGACTGATTCGACGAATGTGCGGTTGCGGTGGGCACGGGATACGAACGGGATGAGCATGTGATTGAAAATGTCGATGTCCTTGACCATCGCATCCAGTGCCGGCACGTGTCTTTCACAGGAGGCCAGCTCATCGCGACGGATGCCCAGCGCGACTTCCTCCAGCGTCAATGACCGATATGTAATGGCCAGAGAGACCGCCAGAACGAACGACAGAATCCAAGAAGAGGCGATGATGTGCGGAAAATTCTGCCGCCGCTTGATCTGCAGCTTGATTTCCTCCGGCGCCGCCGAGATGGGGCAGGCAGCCTCACCGGTATCGAAGCCCTGGAGGGCGAGACCGTAAGCGATCGGGTAGAGCGCTGCTGCCTGCAGTTCCTGCTGGTTAGTGACTGTCAGTCGACGGACCGGAACTTCGTACACGATCTGGAAAAACTCGTCGAGACCCGACAGCAGTGAACCGCCGCCACACAGGCAAATCTCCGCCACTTTCAAATCCGGATCGTCTTCGGCTTGAGCCTGCATTTTCCACTGTTCGAGGCTGCCCTGGATCTCTGACGACAGGGCGCGGGCTGTCGCGGTCAGTGGTGAATTCAGGTCGGACACCAGAATGCGGCTGTTGTACTTGACGCTCTCGGCCTCTTCCTGGGAAACCTCCAGGTGCTGCGCCAGAGCGTCGGTAAACATGTCGCCGCCGAACGGGATGCTGGCAGTGTAGAAGACCTGACCCTTCATCAGCAGTATCATCGTCGAATTGACGGCGCCGATGTCGAGCAGCAGCAGCACTTCGTTGCGATTGCGTGCTTCCGGTTCGACATAGAGGAAGGCGTTTGCCAGGCCGATGCCCTCGAGCGTGATATCGCTGAGGTTCAAGGCGGCGTCTTCGAGTGCCGTGACGCGGTGGCGAATCAGCTCCTCGCGGCACAGGCAGATGGCCACGGGCAGCTTGTACCGGTAGAACGGCTGCTGCGCAGCGAAGTCGGTGATGAACTCTTCACCAGAGAGCCCGGCAATCTGACCGGCCTCGTAGCCGACGAGCTCGTCGAGGCGCTTTTCGCTGCCGGGTGGAAAATCAACCAGCTGGGTCATCCCATAGTGATGGGGTAATCCAAGAATGGCCTCTTCGTCAGAGAAATTGTCGGCTTCGAGTATCGCCGCAATACGGCCAGAGATTTCCTGCTCGGTAAACAGGTCCTCTTCACGATTGTTGATGACAATGGTTGCGAGGACAACGACTTCGTTGTTATACTTCTGCAGTACCACGATTTTGGTCGTGGCAGTTCCAACATCGATACCGATAAGCCGGCGTTTGCGTTGAAATTTCAGTGGCAACTTCATTTGGCACTACCGTCCACGGGGCACAAGTGAGAAGCGACTGCGATAAAAGCCGCTGACACGTCATAATCAACACTCGTTTGTCAAGCCATGCAAGCACCAGCACACGGCAGGATTACGGGGTTTCATCTTCGTCCAACGGGATGTTGAATCGACCATCCGGATCAACGATGATGGCTTTGACGAAGATGAGCAGGTGATCCGGGCTCTCATTGGTGTCGAATTTCCTAAACAGCGCCCCGAGCAGCGGCATATCGCCCAGCAGCGGGATCTTGCTCACCGTCGTACTCGATTGCGCCGTGATCATGCCGCCCAGCACGATGGTTCGGCCGCTGTTGACCGTTGCTGTGGTTGTCAGCGTGTTTTCGAAGGTGCGCGGCAGACTGACGCCTTCGGCCAGGGACTGGAACTCGAGGAACTCGCTGATCTCGGCGGTGAGACTCAGCATGATCGTCTTCATGTCGTTACCGATATTGGCCGACACTCGCAGGGTAATCCCCAGCTCCAGTTCCTCGGCTTCACCGACCGGAACGACAGCGTTGGCGATCACCGGATTGTCGCCGGCAATGACGTTGGACTGCTGCTCGAACTCCGAGAAGTAACGCAGCGTTTCGCCACGGAAAATATCGGCGCTCTGATTGTTCACTACCAGCAGCTTCGGGGCACTGAGGGTGCGGGCACTTCGGGTCTGCTGGATGGTCTCGAGGACCGCATTATAGGTTACGTTGTCGATGATACCCGAGATGGCCACGCGCGCCTCGCCGCCGAGATTGTTGCCGAACTCGGGTAGCGGCGCCTCGCTGTCTAAATTGAACTTCGGAATGAAGCCCTGCTCGAAGTTCAGGTTGTTGAAGGAGGTACCGAGAAGAAACAATTCGTTCTGCGAAATTGTCATGTAGCTGGCTTCTATCAGCACCTGCTTCGGCACCCGGTCGAAGCGGTCGACTATGCGGCTGGCATAGCGCAGCATCTCGCGGGTGTTAAACATCATCAGCACGTTATGATCTCGATTGAGCTCCATTTTCGCGCCCTCGGGAGAATCCTCCATCACAAAGCTTTCGAGCATGTTCAGCAATGTGTCCTCGGCACCATCGTCGCCCGCGATGAAGCCGCTCTGCAATTCAAACATCGCCAGCTCGAGCTGGGCGCCGCCTGGTGCCGGTTCTTCCGCTCCCTGGGTGATCCAGATGACGTTTTCACCGAACTGAAAATCGATGCCCATATTGCGGATCACATATTCCAACAACTCCCGCAGCGGCACATCATGCAGTTTGATGGTCAACGTCTGTTCGCTTTCCAGGCCCTGGTCGGAGATGATATTCATGTCGTCCATTTCGCTGAGCGTCATGATAATGTCCTCGACCGTCGCATCGACCAGGTCTATGCTGACCTTGCGATTGATCAAGTCCTCCATCGGCCCGGGGGGCGGTGCCAATGGTTTGTATTCCGGAGTCACCCGGACTGACTGCTGATACGTATCCGGCAAGACAAATTTGCTCATCGCCTCGCTGAGGACTCTGGCAGTGGTGTTCTCCTGTTCCTCGATCATCGCCGCATTCTGGCGCTCGGCGTTGATCTTGTACATCACACGCCGCACCTCATCCTGGAAATACGGCGAGCCGATGAGAGGTCGAAGCGCCTCGCGCGCTTCAAAGTACTTTTCTCGCCGCATCAGTTTGTTGATCTGCTCAAGCCGTTCGTGGGCCTTGAAGACGCCTTCGACCGTGGCTTCGTCGTCCAGGTCTATGAAAGCCAGTTCGGCAGTAAGCAGATCCGCCTCGACTTCCTCCTGTGCCGACACCGGCAGTCCGACTACTGCCAGAGCGAGGATGACAAGGCCAATGCGCATCAAGGTTGTCTCAACCATGGATAAGTTGGATCATGTAGGGTGCCCACATGCGTTGTGGACCAACGGTGTTGCGGAACAATCGAGCCAATCGTGGGTGCGGTCATCGCTCGGCTGCTAATAGTTCCCATGTAATCTTGCTCTCGAAGATGCGACCGGAAACCGCCGTGTTCAGGACAAGCTCACTGCTGCCCCACAGGACTTTCCAGTGATAGAAGCAACGAACAGCTGGAAAATCGTCTTCGCTCCAGGGACCAAGGCTGAGGTCATTATACGCGTTTTGAATTGGTGGATCCTCAATGGGAATGCCCTCGGGACAGCCGGCTGCGCCCCAGGCATGGCCATAGCCATAACGAAGCTGCTCGTTTTTGACCGTCCACCACGTTTTGTTTCCCACCGTTTGCCAGGAACATTCAACGTTGCAGTATTCATACATGTAACTGCAGTGCGTCACGTCAAGGTTGGCACCGGCGCCAGTTCGGTTAGCGTCGTTGCTGGAGGTGTCGTCGGTTTCAGGAAATCTGTCTGGCAGCTTGTTCGCATCAATAAACGGCTGCTCGTCACCGGGGCCGCCGGGGATGCCACCGTCGTGGCCGCGGCTCTCGTCCTGGGGGCACACAAAAATGGCGGTTTCACCGAAATAGTCGGGGTGCAGCGCGCTCAGCCACAGCGGCATCTTGTTAGCATAGTCGTCCGCGTAACTGCGGACCTGCAGCCCGAACTGATGCATCTGATTGAGGCACGTAGTTCGCCGGCCACGGGCCCTGGCCTGCTGAAAGGCAGGCAACAGCATGCCGGCCAGGATCGCGATGATCGCGATCACAACCAAAAGCTCAATGAGCGTGAACTTACGTTGTAGATTACGCTTGCGCATTCGTCACCTTCTCCAACGGTTCACTTAACGCT
>Ga0209402_10000348_pt1 | contig 58222 bp, 59 predicted proteins | sample ArcticOcean_MG_C_3_FD_187437 | JGI IMG/M metagenome (GOLD analysis project Ga0209402, IMG submission 187437) | Marine microbial communities from western Arctic Ocean - ArcticOcean_MG_CB8_126 (SPAdes) (version 2) | ecosystem: Environmental > Aquatic > Marine > Oceanic | place: Arctic Ocean... | reverse complement strand
CTCGAAGTGATCTCAAAGCAATTTCGAGCAACGCCTCACCAATTCCAATTCTCCAAAAATCGGGATCTACGAATATGCGCTGGATATATCCGATATCCGCCTGTTCTACATGAGCATCGTCTCCGTATACACAAATTCCAACGATGCGATCAGAGACCTGTGCTTTCAGTATTGCGCCAGAGATGCCCAACTCTTCATATAGCGATGATATTTCTCGCTCCAATTTTTCCGGTGCAACCACTTCCGGGTTGAATCTTCCTTCAGGAATGACCGAGGGATATGCAACATTCATGGATTTGGATTGAACTTCAGAAAGCGCTTTGAAATCCGACGTACCAGCTTTGAATATTTGGAACGAAATCTCTTCTCGCCTCATGTGAAAAGCCTCCTCATTCGTCTCTTCCTGCCTTGAACAAACGTTGGTCGAGGCGCGCTCAGTAATCTCTCCGAATGCTTACTGCCGAACAGTTCACAACCACCAACATCCTAGCGCACACCCCTGCTGGTCTTTCGTTGTTGTGTCACCCAAACGAAGTAAGGAGTACGCTTGCCCTACGACAAAGTTAATGTTGTAATTCTGTAATCAAGTAATCTATATGTCAATTACAGCGAGGCAAACCCGTGACCACAGACAACGAATCCATCCAGAGCTGGTTCGATTCTCATATCGATGAGACTTGGGCGGCCGAGAAAATCACCATCAAGTCGGATGACGACGAGATTCTGGCGATCGTTAAGGTCGCAACAGAAGACAGCAAACTTCCTGAGGAAGATGACGACAAGGAAATAGCGCTCAAGCGAATCGCCCGGGGCTTCAGAAAGAACACTCGCCAAACCCGTATGGAAGTTGCGGAGCAGGCCCAAGAACTGTTCGAACGAAAAGTTTCGTGGGGCGTTCAAACCGGCGAAGACACATATCTATTCACCCACGTAACCGCCCCGGCGATGACCCGATTGCGCCTTAGCGAACGAGAAGTTCTCGACACTCTCGTGAATTCTGGGGTAGCAGCATCACGTAGCGAAGCACTCGCATGGTGCGTGAAATTCGTTCGCAACAACGAAACCGAATGGCTGGAAAATCTTCGTGAAGCGTTCAAGTCGGTCGAGAAGGTTCGTGAAGACGGCCCATCAAATAAAAAGTCCTAATATCTTCACGCAATAATTCCTTACCTCTCTGGTAGACTAATAGCACCTTCAAAATGAACTTGATTTGGTCGCCGTGGCAAACATTTAAATTCACGGCACACGGAGACAATAATGGCCGACGCTGAAGTACTAGAACAGGGAACCGTTCTCGAAGCACTACGAGACGTTTACGACCCAGAAATCCCAGTCAACGTTGTAGACCTCGGGCTGATTTACACGGTGGAAGTCTCCGATGGCGACGTTCACGTAGAGATGACGCTCACGGCTCCAGGTTGCGGAATGGGTCCTTACATCGCCCAGCAGGCCGAGTGGCGAATCGCTGAAATCGATGATGTTGAAGATGTTCAGGTCGACGTTGTATTCGACCCGCCGTGGACTCCCGACATGATCACCGAAGACGGCAAACGCCTTCTCGGTATCGACTAAGTAGATCTAATTTCATAAGTTAGCGGCAATACGCATTGTCGCGGCTAAAATTCCCGGTATCTCTTTAGAAAAATGTCGTCTCCCAGAAAACTGACCCCAGCAGAAGAAGCCCGCCTTTCACAGGTGCGAAAGAATTTCCAAGAACGACGCCGTGTATCGGAATCGCTCGAAGGAATCGGCACCCGCATTGGGGTGTACTCAGGCAAGGGTGGGGTTGGCAAAACAACCGTTGCAACAAACCTCGCAGTGACGCTGGCGGCTCAGGATAAGGCCGTATCGATATTTGATTGCGACATCGACTGCCCGAACGTAACCCGAGTTCTTCGCATTTCCGAAGGCCCGATACAGAACGGCGAAAAGCTAATTCCGCCTTCACGTTTCGGCGTAAAGGTCATGTCGATGGCATTCTTCCAGGACAACGAAGACGAGGCCATCGTGTGGCGTGGTCCGATGATCCACAATGCGATCAACCAGTTCCTTCACTCGACCGAGTGGGGCGACCCCGATTACATGATCGTCGATCTTCCTCCGGGAACTTCCGATGCTCCGCTTACGGTGATGCAGACGCTCAACCTCGATGGATTCGTGATCGTAACGACTCCGCACGAATTAGCAGTACTCGACGCAAAACGCTCGATCAACATGGTCAAGAAGATGAACCTGAAGGTTTTTGGTGTCGTCGAAAACATGTCGGGCGGAGTGTTCGGTACCGGTGGCGGTCAGGCACTCGCTGAAGATATGGACCTCCCGTTCTTGGGCGCTACTACTTTGAGTGCCGAATACATGAACTCGCAGAAGCCAGTGTCGCTAGAATCAGACGCCGTCGCTGCCGAGTACGCCACTATCGCCGAGAACCTCAAGGTTCAGATAGCGGCGATGAAGGCCTAAATTAGGCTTCGACTCAGTCGGCCTTAGAGTGCTTTGAGCAGCATCGCTGCGATTGAATCTTCCAGCGATCGGTTCTTGTCGAACGTATCGACACGTTCGTGTCCAATCGACGAATCAGCAATTGCCTGAAACGTTTCGGCTGCGCCTGCGTGGGTCGCCGGACTCGTACCTGCCTCAGCGAACGTAGCTGCTATCTCTTCCATCTCGCCAATCCAGCGGAACGCCTTTGTTGAAATGGTGTTCACGCTTTTCATGGCGCTCAGAGTTCCCGCCTGGCTCATCTCCAACTCTTGAATCAGGTCGCCGTACAGGCCAAGCGATTTCGCTGTCATTAGCGTCGATGCGTAGAGAGCTGCGGTGCCTTTCGTAAGCGCTGCGTAAACCATCTTCAAACCTGATGCATGGCCAATCGGTCCGTCCATCACGGGAACTTCAATTCCCTTGCCATCGAGTTCTCCAATAATTGGAGCATGCTCGCCAGAAGCGTAGATTCGCGGCACGGCACCGCTTCGAGGCGATCCGCCGATAATCCCTGCGTCGATGAACTTTCCACCTGCTGCAGTGATTACTTCACCGATCTTGACTCCGGTGGCTGGCGACACGGCGTTGCAGTCGGCGACTGTCACCATTGTGTCGGTTCTAACCATCGCCTCAGCAACGTCTTGAGCGAAAGAACTGGCTTCCGACGGCACCAAAATGGAGAGGATCAAATCACTGGCCCTTACGACCTCGTCAAGTGAACCAACATCTTCGATTCCCTGCTCGGCAGCACGGGCCTTCGACGATTCGCTACGACCATCGAGTGCGGTCACTACTCTGTAGCCGTTTTTGGCGAGGACGCCACCGACTCCGCTGCCCATATCGCCAGGACTCATCACTCCAACGGTTTCAACTGCCACGAAAATATCTCCTATGGTTGGTTCTGTAGTGGAAGCAGTTTGACGAATATCGTGCGTGTTGTCATCTTGAACAGACGCTCTCTCCCGACTAAATAAAAGCGCCCGGCCAAAATGACCGGGCGCTTTTGTCGAAATCTGGCTAGCGAATTCGAGCTGTCAAGAACTAACCCTTGGCTAGTGCCGCAATCGCGTTGCCAACAAGCTCAGGTTCGCCCACACCCATGCCAAAGACATGAATCTCGAGTCGTGGTGCATCCAATGAAACACGTGTCCATATTGAAGGATCGCCGTCACGAAGTTTCTCAACAAGATCGTCGTTGGTGAACCCGACAATATCGGGATCAACACTCACGAAAATACCGAACGGCTGGTGTCCCATGATGTTGGTATTTATCGATGCGGTCACGCCCGGAATGCCTTTTAGAGGCTTCAGAATGGCCTGAGACTGCGTTTCTGCTACCGACAAGCGATCTTCATGGTTCAATGTGATCCACCGCCCTACGGCAGCCACCACGCCCATGATTTCCTGGCGGTCAATCTTCTGCGGTCGGCCAATTCCACGAACGCGCCGTCCTTCGTAACCGACAAATGAATGACGGCTGATGGCGTCGATAACTTCCTTGGTGCCAAGTGCGAAACCTGTCGAATGAGGGGCGCCCATGTACTTCGCTGCGATGCACTGGAAATCGGCACCCATTTTCACGTACTTACCAAAGTTCTCTAGCGGGAAAATCTGGCCGGCAGCATCGACTGAAACCGGCTTGCCAGCTTCATGAGTGATCTCGATCACCTGCTCAAGCGTCAGAACATTGGGATCGGTCGGCTTCTGTTCGTAAACAACATAGTGAACAGCGGCCGTGGAATCGGAAATGGCATTTCGAAGATCGTCTTCGGTAGTGCCATTTTCATCGCCAAACTCAACGAGCTTTGCACCGGCCAATTCAAGACATCGGTCGTACCAGTAGCGCTGACGCTTCTGGATAAGAATCTCGTTCGGCATTCCCGTAGTGTCGGGCAACTGCTCGATCTTAGCGTCATCGGTTCCTGCCATGAAAGCAGCAGTTGCGAGAGTCAGTGCCGACCCTGCGCCGGATGTGATGTACGCTGCTGGCACACCCAGCATTTCAGCGATTCGATCACCCGCTACCTGCTCAAGTTCCATCAGAGGAATATAAGCAGAATCAGCTGCATCCATTGCGGCTTTCACTTCGGCGACGGGTGTTGAACCGCCAAGCAATGTCACGCTTCCAGTCGCATTCACAACTGGTTTCGCGCCCATTTCTTTGTAGATCGATCCCCAGTCATTCGTAGTCACAGCAGGTTCCTTTTCGAACATTGATCAGACATTCGAGTTCGCTCATTTCAGCGAACTCACCACCTTGCTGATCGGTTGCGGAGGCAAATATACCCTCAATGCGCGCTACTCGCACCCATTGGCAGAGTATTGATTGGTTTTGTACGTTCGAAAACGATTGAGCCGGATAACATGTGCAATCACACATTCACAGTCGATGATTCTGTGAAGTGAACGGTACTCAGGAGAATGAGCAGGAAATGGCCGAACTCGAAACAGTTGCAGTGACGCTGCAATCAGGGGATAAAGTGCAGGTGCACTCTTGGACGAAAACGGCGGCGGAAAACCCGCTAGTAATCGTGGCGCCCGGAACTGTTACTTCAGATTGGGACGAGTTCGCTTCGCTTTTAAGCCCTTCTCACGCACCAGTTCTGGTCGAAGTTTCGTCAGCTCTTGAGCTATTGCATTTCATCTGGGAGATTAGTGAACCGGTGGCGTTGCTGTCGCAGGGCGATGAGGCGGCCGGTTGGCTTAGTGATTTAGTGGGATCTTCACCGGCAGCGGCCACTTCGATAACGATATGCGATGGTGAGATTTCGGCGGATCAGATTAACGGCATGCACGCTATATCGACTCTGATCCTGCGAGGTCGGCAGGGCAAATTGCTGAGCCATGAAGCTGCAGTTGCGATGCGAGAAGCTATCCTGCATTCGACGCTGGCTGAACCTGAGGACTGTGGCGATTTTCCTGCCAAGGACAATGCCGATGCCGCAGCTTCTGCGGTGAACTGGTTCCTGACTGGTTCGGGTCGCGGTGATGACGAATTCTCGGATGGTGAGCCGATCGACCCGAAGTCGTAAGGCCGCATCACACCGCGTGCCTCACTTCGAAGCTAACAGCGCCAGCCCATCCACACCCACGTGGTGCCGTTCGAGAGTCCCTGCGTCTTTGACTGTTACGTAAATATCGCCGCTTCCTTTCGGGCCAAATGCAACGTTGGTCGGCTGCCCCCCGCCTACCGTGATCCGTTCGACTACCTTGCCCTGCGTATCCACCACAGTCACATCGCCCTGCCCTACCACTGCGCAATACAGGAATCCGTTCTCGCCGACAGCCAGTCCATCTCCACCCTTGAATCCAGCAGGCTGCGAGCGATCGACGAGGTCGGCAAAAACCTCACGAGAACCGAGCGTGCCATCGCTATACCAGTCGTATCGATACAAGAGCCCGCTTACGGTAGCCGTTACGTACAGTGCCCCATCGGTTCCAAACGCCAGCCCATTCGCAAAGGCAAGCCCGTCGTCTAGCAAAGTTGCCGACATGTTGGATAAGTCGATACGAAACACCCTGCCGTCTATCGGATAATCGGTTCGCCCGGCCTCACGCGCTGTCTGAAATGCAGGACGATGCACGCCTTAATCGGTCATGTAAGAAGCACCCTCTGGACCGAACACAAGGTCGTTCGGAAACAAGAACTCAACGCCATCGCCTTCGGTCATTACGACTTCAGATGTCCCATCCAGCCTGACTCGAAGTAACGACGGCGGGTTCATCGATTCGGCCACCCACAACGTGCCTTCAGAATCCTGCACCATGCCGTTGGGCCGACCTGTCTGAACAACAACGCGCTTAGAGCCACCATCGGGAGAAATGACCGATACGTGACCAGTTTCAGGACTCATCTCAACAACAGCCCAGCTGCCGCCTGGCAGTAAAACGGGGCCTTCGGGCTCACCTAGTCCACTATGAAATATCGTTCCGGTGTTCATAAAAGAGAACCTCAAGGAGACATTAGCGGTCAAATTAGACAGCAATATTAGTGAACGCTGAGAAGCGACAATCTGCTGTTAGCAGGCTCAACGTGGAATTACTGGCGGATTCCAATGTAGCCCAACTGCGAATGATGTTGTATTTTTAACAGGTTGGCTTGCGAACATCGGGGCACCCGCCTCACATGTTTTGTTCGAAAAACCAGCATTTAGCACAGTTCGTGTGACGGCAGTTTCGTAACGTAATACGGGGCTGGATCGGCATGCCGATCCGCTGTAATCAGCGCAAAACCTACCGTCGGACGCACAAGGTGATGACAAAGTGAAAATTCTATTTCTAAAGGATGTACGTCCTACCGCACGAGCCGGTGACGTAAAGGAAGTCAAGAACGGTTTCGCTCGAAACTTCCTGATCCCACAGGGCTTCGCAGTTCAGGCTACCGAGCATGAGCTACGACGAGCCTCAAAGCTGCGAGCGCAGGCTGAAGACCGACGACTTGTTGAGGCCAAAGAGTGGCAGGATGTCGCCGATGCACTCAAGGGCCAGAAGGTCCGCATCGAAGTACGAACTGGCCCAACCGGCCGCTTGTACGGTTCAGTTACGAACACGATGATCGCCGCCAAGCTTGGCGAAATGACCGACCGCGAGATCGACCGCAAGGGAATTCAGATTCCTGCACCGATCCGAGCTGTTGGTGACTACAAGGTCCCCGCACGCTTCGTTGAAGGCGTTTCAGCAATTATCGTTGTTGAAGTTGTTGCCGACGATGCTTCTATCGAGCTGAACAAGCAGATGGAAGAAGCCGTATCGCAGATGACTGAAGAGGACACCAACGTTCTCGACCCGTCGTTTGAGGATGTTCTGGCCGCAGCCGAAGCAGATATTGATGCTGCCGCTAAAGATGGCTCTGAAGTTGAGAGCGAAGATGACGAAGCTGAATCTTCTGAAGAAGCTTCGGACGATAGTTCCGACGACGACGCTGACGACTCCGAAGAGAAATCTGAAGAATAGTCCAGTAATCTCCTAGAGATCACAAAACGGCCTAGAGCATGCTGCTCCGGGCCGTTTTTTATTGGTCGCGCTCGGTGGGGAGAAATGACACCACGATTTTGAATTGAACTGGATTGTGGATAACTATGTGGAGAGTGTTGACAACTTCGCACATTTTTTCTCGACATTCTCCAAATCCTTTGTGGCTCGCGCTTTGAATATCTTGAATATCCCCATATATTCCTTACTCAACTTCACTGTTTCCCAGACTGGACACCTGCCCCTTAATGCAAGCTGATCGACTTCCACCACATGACTTAAGCGCCGAGGAATCTGTTCTCGGCTCTATTTTGATTGATGGCATGACGATCACCCAGATCGCTGGCTTTCTTTCCGCAGATGACTTCTACAGGGAGATCAACCGGCAGGCATTCGAAGTTTGCTACGACCTGTTCCAGCGTGACGAGGCGATAAACCAGGTAACCGTCACCCACGAACTCGACAACCGCGACCTGCTCGAATCGGTCGGTGGCGCATCGTATCTATCTCACCTCGTCGAAGTCACACCTACGTCGGTGCACATCAAGCACTACGCAAATCTGGTGCACCGCACTGCCACCATGCGCAGGCTCATCGCAGCCGCTGCCGAGATTTCCGACATTGGGTACAACGATGACCCCGACGTCGACCTTGCGCTTTCGGCGGCTGAAGACGCTCTGTTCAGCATCAGGCAGGGTTCGCAAAACCGCGACTTCGTGCCGCTGGCCGATTCACTAACTCCATATCTTGAAGAATCATCGCCGCTCGATCAGGTTGACGGTGAGCAGGGCACATCACCCATTGTCACCGGATACAGACGGCTTGATGAACTACTTGTCGGTGGATTGCAGCGATCCGACATGGTTGTGCTTGCTGCCCGACCGTCGGTTGGTAAATCGATGCTGGGCTTGAACTTCACTTTGAGCGCGGCCAAGGCCGGATTTAAAGTCGGAATCTTCTCACTCGAAATGGGACGTGATCAGATCGCCATGAGGCTGCTCGCTGCTCAGTCGAGAGTGAACATGCAGCAGATTCGAAACCGAATCCAGTCACCCAGTGAAGAAGATCAGGTGATCAACTCGATCGGTTTACTTTCTGACCTCACGATCTACGTCGACGACACGCCGTTCCAAACCGTGGCTGAAATGCGCGGCAAGGCACGCCGACTGCAGATGACACACGGGCTCGATTTCCTGGTTGTCGACTACATGCAGCTGATCAACGGCGGATCGACCGGTGGTCGTGAAGGCAACCGTGCGCAAGAGGTCTCAGAGATTTCACGGCAGATGAAGGGAATGGCGAGGGACCTTCACATTCCGGTGCTCGCAATATCTCAGCTCAGTCGTGCGGTTGAACACCGTACTTCGCATCGGCCAATGCTTTCCGACCTGCGTGAATCCGGATCGATTGAGCAGGACGCCGACGTCGTGATGTTCATCCACAGGGAAGACAAGTTCACGACCGAAGACGAGTGGAACAAGGCGAACCCGACGCAGCCGTTCCCGCGTGACCGAGCAACGCTGATTATTGCCAAGCACAGGAACGGCCCTACCGACGAGGTTGAGATGCGGGTGCGAGACTCAATTGGTATTTTCGAAGAACTGTCGTTCTCGCCGCAAACGTCGCAATCGTTCGCACCCAGATCCGGAGCGGTACGGTGAAGGACGGGTTCCCACGCGGGGTTCAGTTCACACCAGTACCAAATCCACTCTTAGCCTCGCTACTGGAAGAAATCGACTCACTAGATGAGCTTAAAGTGGTGCTTCGCACGATTCATGGCTTGCACAAACAGCGAAAAGTTCCGGCGTCGATTTCGTTCAGCGAACTATATTCAGATCGCACGGTGGCGGCGATGCTGAGTGCTTCAGGGAGCGAGCTTGAAGGGCTTGTGGATTCGGCGATTGAATCGGCGTCTGACCGTGGAATACTGCTGGTATTGGATGGTGGTAACGGGCAGAACAGCATCTACCTGAACACCGAACCGGTGAAGCGGGCATTGGTGCGACAGGGAATAGATATTTCAAATAAATCCGCCAATGCAAGCGCCAAGGCGGCCGAAACTTGGCCTGACGCTGTAGCTGCGCTTCCGAAGCAAGATGCGGTAACGTTTTACGAACAGAACATTGGTGCAATGACCCCGATCGTTGCCGATAACCTGCACGCAGCGCTGGAAGAACACCCTGAAGACGAGGTTCGACTGGCAATTCGCAAGGCCGCAGAGGCCAATGCACGGAGTTGGAACTACATAGCTGCAATTCTTCGCCGATGGGCGACAGAGGGCAGACCCGAGGAGCTTGATGATGGACGGGATGGAACCGCTGAACGAGATCTTCAAGAGGATCGGTCAGACCAGTTCTACGAGGAGTACCTCGAGCGACAGCGAGCTAGAGGAGCTAACTAGCACCGAGATTCACTGCGATATCTGCGATGACAAGCGCTGGTTCGTTGTGGCTCCGAACGAAAATGCGCCGGCTTCAGCCCGGACGGTGATCCCTTGCCAGTGCCAGGAGCGAGTTTGGGGTGTTAAGTCTTCGGATCGGATCAGACAGTACTCCGATCTCGGCCCACTCGAACGCCTGACATTCGACACTGTTGAGCTTGGCACCCGCGATACATTCTCAGAACCGTCTAGCTTCAGAGACGCCTATCACGCTGCCCAGCGATTCGTTACAGATATGCAGGGTTGGCTCGTGCTGTGCGGCCCTTCTGGCACCGGCAAAACACATCTCGCAGCCGCCGTCGGCAACGCACTCGTTGAAGCCGGACAGCCGGTTCGATTCGTTTCCGTGCCCGACCTGTTAGACCATCTACGTTCGGCGTTCGACCCGGCCGTAGGCGCTCAGTACGACGAAATATTCCTTCAGGCAATCGAGGCTCCGGTTCTTATTCTCGATGACCTTGGTGCCCAGTCGGCTACAGCGTGGGCCGATGAAAAGCTGGATCAGATCCTTACTCACCGCTACAACCGCCGCTTGCCAACTCTGGTCACAACCGGAATTCCGTTTGCTGAGTTGGGTGATCGACTGCGCACTCGTTTGGGCGATCCATATTTCTCGACCGTAATGAACATCAAGGCTGGAAGCGGGATGCCCGACATCCGTGAATCCGGGCTGGAACCTCGGCTCGCAGAGTCGATGACGTTCGATAGCTTCACTAAGGGTGCAGCCGGGGCCACAGCTTCGCAAAAACGATCGCTATCCGAAGCGCACGCTGCTGCCAAAGTATTTGCAGAACACCCCTCGGGTTGGCTGTATATGGCGGGGCCGACCGGTGTCGGCAAGACTCATCTTGCTGCTGCGATCGTAAGTGAAAGCATCGCCCAGGGCCGAGAAGTCATGTTCCGATTCGTGCCCGACTTGCTCGATACTCTGCGACGATCTTACGGTCCTGCCGGCGGCAAATCGTTTGATCACACATTCAGCCAGGTTCGAGATGTCGATATCCTTGTTTTGGACGATTTTGGAGCTGAAGCATCGACTGCCTGGGCCGAAGAAAAGTTGTATCAGCTGATCGTCCACAGGCACGATTCGATGATGCCGACCGTCTTTACAAGTCGCAGCGCGCTGGAAACGATTGGCGGTTCGAGCTACCGAGGTGAATCTCGCTATTCCGATGCCATTATTTCCCGCCTCAGCGACGCGAACGTGGTTGCCGAGCGCTATCTCTCCGCACCCGATTTCCGCCACCGCGGCGCAACACCTCGACCTCGTCCGTCGAGCAAAAAGTCTTCACGTAAGTGACCTTCGAGCTGCCGGAAACCGGCGCTGAGAACTGCGTGTTCTGTTCGATCATCGACGGTGATAGCCAGGCAAAGTGGGAAGTTCAGCCGACAGGAAACGCCAGAGTTGCCTGCTTTCAAAACCGCCTGAAATGGGCTCGGGTAATGCTGCTTGTCGTTCCGACGGAGCATATAAGCCAGCAAGAACTCTGGTCATCTGAAGTGATATTAGAGGCAGCACAATTGGCTGTCGATATGGGCGATAAGCACTGCGCCAACGAGGGCTACAGGCTGATATCGAACTTCGGGTTGCAGGCCCATCAAAGCCAGTCTCACGGGCACATTCACGTCATATCAGGCACTTCTCGACTAATACAAAACGCTGTGTTTAAAACTCGAATGGGCCGGAGCGGTGGCAAGTATGGATGTGTGACTGTGGAATACGAAATCGAAGACACTCCGTTCGCAGTGCAGATTTCACCTGAACACCGGATAAGCCAGCGCGAAATGTGGAGCACAGCCCAGATGCGGGATTCTGCGATGGTCGCCATTGGGACTGCATTCGCACACTCGCCAAATGGCTTTAGGCTGATGTCGAGTTTCGAGCCAGCTGTAGGCTCTGAACTGCCAGGTGAAAACGATGCGAACCTTTTCCTGCTGGGTGGCGGACAGCTGGGACTGTACGTCTAGGGGACTCGTTGAGGGTGAAATCGATCCGTAGATATATCGATAATCCCGGCTAATGGCGAAAAGCGCGACCCAACCAGATCCCTCGACTCCGATGACGGAGTTTATCCCGATGGAAATCGGGGCTCGGGAAATCGTTCCTATCTTCGACTAAACGAAACGTGCGGAAGACATCGTTCCAACCGCAACGATAACCAGAGCGGCGTTCACGTACCCGAGCATAGAAAGCCCGCGCCTGTACTTCGCAAGCTGATCGTCGGATGCATCGCCAGATTCGAGGCCACGGCGCAACCGAGCAGTAAAGCCGCCTGCCATCCCGGAAACCACGAACGCGGCAACAGAAGCGATCAGCCCGACCAGAATCATCGTGCCCCAGCCACCGCTTCCGAGGTCCGACATACTACGACCGGGAGTTGTCGAAACCAATGCGAATCCACTCACCATCGTGACAATAGCTGCACCAGTAATCCACATACTGTTCAACTTGCTGGTGCGGTTCAACAATTGCCGTTCGAGATCGGCTGAAGTCGACCTAATGGCTGGTTCAAGCAGCACCGCGAGATAAATAGCAGCGCCCACCCAAAACGATCCCGCAATTATGTGAATGATGCGGGTAGCAACTAATCCGACGTCCAATTCGATCCTGTCTGTTTCGTAAAAACCGGGTTATACGTGCTGAGCCATAGCCATCACAACGACGGCCGCCACAACCAGCAATGCGCCTATTTTGGCGAGGATAATCGCTCGATCGCGATATCGGGTCATAGCAGCGGCTTGCTCTGGCGAAGGCGGGCCCTGAAGGCTAGCACCGATATCCGCCATTTTCTTGTTTGTGAGCCCCGCGAAAATCCCGATTCCGTAGCCGACGACAGAAAATAGGAATCCGAGCCAAATCATCGTTCCCCAGTCTGTCGACCATAAGGAATCGAACAATGAATCCCGCACACGGAACGCCATAATCACGCCAAACACAATCGTCAAAATGGCCGAACTGTGCAGCACTATAAGCATTGGTTTGAGAATGTTCGCCATCAGAGCCGGAGCGTGTGGCGGTCCAGTTTTTGCCATCGCAGGCTGAAGAACGAACGCGAGAAATATTGCGCTTCCTACCCACGTGGCCCCCGACACAATATGCAACAACCTGAGAAATATGATTTCTGCGTCCATGGTTCCCCCGAACTCACCTCGGAATTTTCGAACCTAAGCATTCACGGCAAAGCCTACCATCTTGGCTTCGAATATCTGGGGAAGTTGGGCATGTCCCATTCCCCATCTCGCGGGCTGGCATTCGGATCCATATCCAGAATCATTTCTTTTCGGTTGCTGGCAGCGCCCGCACTCAACAGCGCTTCGTGTCGTTCAGCAAGTGCATCTTCATCGATTTCGACGCCGAGCCCTGGAGCATCTGGCACTTCCATGAAGCCATCTTTGAACTGGAGTTTCCCGCCTTTGATGATGTCGCCATCTTCATCCGTCCATGGGTAGTGGGTGTCTGCCTGGAAGTTCAGTTCCGGTGTTGCGGCGCAGGCGTGGAGCATCGCTGCCTGTGACACCCCAAGCGAGTTGTTGGAGTGGCCCGAAAGTCCCCATCCCATCACACGACACAGCACGCCGGTTTCCTTGTAGGCAAGAATTCCGCCCCAGTGATGGTGATCGCCGAGAATCACGTCGATACCTTCCAGCTTAGCGTTTGGCATTACGTGGGCGAACGCGGATACGCACATGTTCGAAGCGGTGGGAATATCGGTGTGCTTTTTAAGCTCGGCGTGATCGGCAATCGAGTCGGTCGGGTCTTCGAGATACTGGGGCTCGTACTGTTCGATAGCTTTGGCAACTCTTATGGAAGTTTCAATTGACCAAACGGCGTTCGGGTCGATTCGAATCTCATAGCCGTCCTGTTTCGGGAATCGCTTTCGCAGCAGCCGGAACGTTTCGATATCTGTATCTGGATCAAAGTACCCGCCCTTGATCTTGAGCGCCTTGAAGCCGTACTTCTCAACGAACTCCTCGGCCTGCTTCACGAAGCCTTCAGGATCGAGGGCTGCACCGGTGGCAACCTCGCCCTGCCCGTTTTCATCGGCGAACTTGTAGAACAGGTAGGCAGCCCATTCGACTCGATCACGAGCCCGTCCCCCGATGTAGTCGCACACAGGCATTCCAGCCTGCTTCGCTGCGGCGTCGAGCATCGCTGTTTCTACAGCTGCCCAGGCTTCCGGGGTGCCTCGCCAGAGCAGCCGTGCTTTGGTCATCTGTCTAGGATCGTATCCCTCGATCCAGCTTCGATTCGCCTCGATATCGATGGTGCGGTCAGACGAAGTTTCGCCTGCGCCTGTGTAGCCGTCAGTCGTTTCGATCTGAACTATCGTGCGTACCCGGTACGACTCGTGCACACCCGTACTGTTGAGCAGCGGTTGATCGTGCGTAGCGACAGGGGTGACGATGAGCTTGGATATTTTCATGCGGTATCTTCCAGAATGATCTAGATGTGGCGACGCGGAGAGCTTGACGGGCGCGAGGCGGATGTTACGCCTAATTCTGTTCAGCAGGCACCAATATGTGCGTCGTAATCGTTGACACGGATTTCAGCTTGGCGCACCATCGCCCGGTCAGCTCTCAATAGATCGCATTCAAACTACGAATATTTAAATGAAAATCACGAACGTTACTGTCTTCCCACTTGTCAGCCAGCGCCCCGAACTCAGGGTAGGCAAACCGATTCATCCCAGCTGGTGGGGCTACGATCAGACGCTCATTCGAATTGATACCGAAGGCGGAATATCCGGCTGGGGCTGTGCAGGCGTGCGATGGGAAATGATCGAAGCGACTAAGAAGGTTTTATGGCCGCATCTGATCGGAGAAGATGCACTACAGCCCGAGGCTGTTACAGAACGTTTGCACCAGTGGACGTTCTGGTACGGACGTGGCGGCGCGGTCACGAGCTACATCGGCGCAGTGAACCACGCTTTGTGGGACATTCTGGGCAAGCAGACCGGTCTTTCGATTTCTCGGCTGTTTGGCGGACGTTTCGTGGAAAGGGTGAAGCCATACGCTTCGATGCTGTTTTCATGGCCAGTCGACGAAATGGTGGAAAGCCTCGAGTCGGGATTAGAGAAAAATTTCCGGGCGTTCAAGCTCGGGTGGGGTACTTTCGGTCGTGAACGTGATCTTAAACACGATGAAGAGCTTGTTCGAATCGCCCGCAAGACAATTGGAGACGATTCAGAGTTGATGGTTGATCCGGGTGGATCAGACGTCTTCTGGCACGGCGATTTCAAATGGGCAGCAGCAGCTGCGAGAATGCTCAAGGACTACAACGTATCGTGGTTCGAAGAGCCGTTGCGCGCCGACGACATCGAGGGTTACAAGCGTCTCACGGAAATCTCTCCAGTTCGCATCGCTACTGGCGAAGTAATTCGAGGCCGCTTAAATTTTGAACCGTTTATTAGCCAGAAAGCCTGCGATATTTTGCAGCCTGACCAGACGATTTGCGGTGGATTGAGCGAGTCCCGAAAGATCTGGCAAGCGGCGTACGACAACAACGTTCAAGTGGTGATGCACGGCTGGAACACGGCTGTTGGAGCCGCCGCTGATCTTCAACTTTCGGCATCGATGCCGAACGGGCAATATCTCGAATACTGGCACCCGGCTCCGTACGTGAGCGGCATTCTGGCCGAGCCGATGCTGCTCGACGATGACGGCATGTTGCCGATCCCGGACGGCCCCGGACTTGGAATCGAAATCGACGAAGATGCCATAATAGCCCATGGCAAGGGCGCCGAAGACTACGGTGCGCTGTAGTTCGGATTTCGACTAACTGATTTTTCGACTAACGAACGTTCGGCCATTGCGAGCCGAACTACTTTCACGACTACCCGAACGGAGACTCCAATGGCGATAAATGGCAAGTGGCGATACGAAGATCTGACCTGGCCCGAGATGAATCAGGCGGTTGAAGCCGGATTAATTCCGGTGTTGCCCGTTGGAACGATGGAGCAACACGGTCCGCACCTGCCGGTAAAGATGGATCGCTGGACTGCAACAGAGGTCGCACGTGCAGCTGCTGAGCAACACCCGGATCGCTTGCTGCTCATGCCCCCGGTCGCCTACGGCTACACGACTCACGTCATGGACTTCCCGGGGTCAGTCACGATTCACTATGAAACGTTCATTCGCTACATCGTCGATATCTTGAAGTCACTCGCCTATCACGGATTCAGCCGAATCATCGTCATTAATGGCCACGGCTCGAACATGCCGCCGCTTGATCTTGCATGCCGACGCGCCAACATCGAAACCGATGCGAACGTTGCTTTGACTTCGTGGTGGAACCTGACGGCCGCTGATCCTGAGTTCATGAAGACATGGCGCGAGTCTGGATATCCGGGCGGATGTGCTCACTCAGGCGAGGCAGAAACTTCGATGGCGATGCACATGAATGCGGATTTGATTCAGATGGACAAGGCGGTCAACGAAGAGATCAAGTTCCACGAGCACAACTCACCGTATCAGTGGGTCGATTTGTGGGCAGCGGGTCCGGTTTCGGTTACATCGTGGACCAGTGAATACACCGAATCTGGTGTCTGTGGCGATGCGCTTCTGGCGACTCCTGAGAAGGGCAAAATGCTGTTCGATGAAGCTGTGAAGAACCTGATCGGCTGGTCGAACGAGTTCTACTCACGCGAAGTGATGACACGCAAAGATCACCACACATCACAACCGCTTTCGGACTTGCCGGGGTGACCAGTCACGTTTTGGATTTCGGATGACGGCCTTCGAGTCCCTTCTTCCAGGGGAGAACGTTAGGTTGGCGGTGGAATCGCAAGGTGGCGTTACCCAGAGGGCGAAGCAGCCGCCTGCTTGCGATTCACGAGGATGAACACTGATTGCCACGTCGAGGACTCGTCGCCATAACAGATAGCGACCGCACCACCCACTAGTCGAACGTGATGCCGATCTTCACTGCACCATCAGAGCGTTCGTCCGCAATCCTGAAGGCGCGGTCGATCTCTGAGATGTTAATGCGGTGAGAAATGATGGGCGCTACATCGATCTCGCCCGAACTAATCAGTCGCACCGCCTCTACATAACTCGAAAGCCCCGGCTCATCCTGCGAGCCAAGCACCGTGAAGGCATCGGCTCTAATTTTGAACATCTGAGAGTAGTCGAACGGCACCGGTTCCTCCGATTCAGGCAAACCGAATAACACGACCTTGCCTTCACTTCGAACAAGATGAAACACCTGCGACAGCGTTGGGGTAGAGCCAACCGCCTCGATCACAAGATCTGCGCCGACACCACCCGTCAGTTGTTTCACCGCCGAAACAGCCTCGTCGCCCGTGACATCAATCGCCTCATCAACCCCGTATCGAAATCCCAACTCACGCCGCCACGCAAGCGGTTCAATCGAAATGATTCTCTCTGCCCCGAGTCGTTTCAAAATGAAGTCCCAGAAGAGGCCCGCACTCCCCTGCCCCACAACGACACAGGTCTGCCCGGCTAGCGAAACAGGCAGTCTTTTAGTCGCATAGACAACAGTCCCCAGTTGCTGGGCGAGAGTCACGGTGTCGATATCAACCGACGGGTCAAGCTTCAGAACGTGAGCATCGTCCACCGCCTGATAGTCAGCAAAGCAGCGAGCATCCCAAATGTGCGGCACCGTCAGCACGATTTCGCCAACTGAAAAGTCCGACGACCGAGATTCAACGATCTCACCTGCAGCCTCGTGGCCCGTATGCCCCGCCATCGCCGGAATTGCGTGCATTCCCCACCCGGTATTGACCATATGCAGATCACTGCCACAAATCGAAGCGGCCAGAGTGCGCACGAGCACTTCGCCGTCCTTTATATGAGGAATCTCGACTTGTTCGCAGCGAATAACCCCAAGCTCAGTCGCAACAGCAGCTCGCATAAAACCATTAGCGTGTGAAATTTGCGCCATTATGAATAGGCTGCCAATTCGGTACCGTGAGCAGTCCACATTTCGTCGAACATCTCTCGAATTTCACCGAGTGAAAGCACGGCCGAAGTCAGTGGATCGAGTGCGATTGCGTGGAAAGCGGCCTCTTTGTCGCCATCGAGAATCGCCTGTGTTGCCATCTGCTGAACCGCCTGATTCGAACGACTTAGCGCGGCAAGCTGCCCCGGAAGTTCGCCAACCGCCATCGGATGAAATCCGAGCTTGTCGATGAGAATTGGAACTTCAACCGAACTCAAATTAAGTAGGTTGTCGATCAGTCCTTCGTTCGGTACGTTGCCGTTGATAACTGTCGTGCCATCAGATTCCATCGCCTCTATGATTCGGCACGCATATTCCTCAGACCGCTCGGCAGTAAGCCGTTTGTCGCTGTTAGCGTCTTCGAGTAGCTGCGTGTAGTGATCATCTACACGGGTCGTACGACGCTGTAGATCCTGGCGAATCTGGTTCAGCTTGAAGTCTTCGATCGTGTCTTCGTTCGTGCGGAAATACGGGGTGTACTCCGACATGTGCCGAGTCGACTCAGTAACGAAATATCCGAACTGCTTCATAATTTCGAATCGAACAGTGTCTCGCGAGAATATTTCCGGGTTTTCCATCGCATCGAAAAGCAGCGGGTAGGCGTCCTGTCCATCCACTTCGAACCGCAGGAACCATGCGAGATGGTTTATTCCGGCAACCCAGCCCTTGACCTTCTCTTTAGGCACACCGATGTAGTCGGCGAGATCGGCGGTGGTGTGCTGAACGCTGTGACACAGGCCGATAGTTGGAACATCGGTCGACTCAGCTATCGACCAGCAAGCGATCGCCATCGGGTTCGTGTAGTTCAGTAGCGTAGCGTTCGGGGCAACATCCTCGATGTCTTCACAGATGTCCATGAGAACCGGAGCGGTGCGAAGCGCCTTGAAAACGCCGCCGGGTCCGACGGTATCGCCAACAGACTGGTCGACGCCGTATTTCAGCGGAATCGCAATATCTCGTTCGAAGCTATCGCCAACGCGAATGGTCGTTAGAACGTAGTCGGAACCGTCTAGAGCCTCACGACGATCAGGCGTCGTTTCGATCGTGATGTTGGTGCCAGTGTCACGGGCGAGTTTGTTGGCAAACTTGCTCATGAGTGCGAGCCGCTCTGGATCGGTGTCCATCAAAGAAACTGTCGCATCGTTGAGTTCAGGCACGCAAACGATGTCTTGCAACAACCGCCGTGCGAACACCACGCTGCCAGCACCTATGAGTGAAATTTTTGCCAAGATCGTAGCTCCTTATGCTTTTGTAAGCTCGCCGTAGTTAGGACCGATACGGCAAGCTAGCACAGGATGCGCAGTGCGACCAGAGCTAGCTAGCGCCAAGCTCCCGTAAGATGGCGGTGCCGCGCTTTAACGCACGAGCATCGAAGGTCGCTTTATCATCGAACATTCCGCCTGAAAGATTGGCAGATACGAACGTGTTTGAGTGAGTTAGCTCACGTCGGAATCGCCGTGCGAACTTGTTCGGCTGTGGCCTGTCGGTCGACACGAAGTATGCGTCACCGATCCGCATCACCTGAATACCCGATAATTCATCATTTCGAATTTCGACTTCCACGTTTCGGCGTTGGGTCGTGTCGGCCGCACCGTTAGCCGCCTGTGTTGCCAGAAGCAATCCCAGAGCGTGCACATCCTGCGCCGACCGTTCAGCGTGAGACGGTTCAGGGTTGTCGTCCCACCAGTCGTAGGGGCGGATATCGTGCGAAGGCGCCTGCGAAAATAGCGTGAGGCCACCACCGTTTTGCTCGATCGCCCACGACGCATAACCGGGGTAGTCGGCGGTCCACTGTGTTGAATCGCCAAGAATTGTTGCGGGGCAGGCGAAGTTCAGTATCCGCGCTATACCTGACCCATCGGCACGGTTTATAGCGACTACGAAAAGGGCTGCATTGCCGGGTCGACCCGGACCTTCTATGAATGTGGATACATCGGGCAACAGTGTTCCCTTAGAACCCATTGAGGCGGGCTCCAGAGAACTCACGGCCATGCGCACAGCTCCGGCGATCTGCTCGGGGAGATAGGCGGCATAGCGGGCGTACTGCGGATCGTCGCGCCATAACGGCGGGCTTGACGCGTTGCCTGTGGTGGTAAGCCAGACAGAGTTCGCATCGCCGCCAGCTGCGGCACCGGCCGCGGACTTGATAGATGCTGAAATCGATTGCGACAATCCCCAAACATCGAGACTGACAAGAACGACTCGGGTGCCCTGCGATTCGAGAACAACGACCCTAGCCAGCAGGTCGTCCAGCACGCCGGTCGATTCACGAGCGCCATGCTCGGGACCATCGATAACGAACCCAACTGGTGGCGTAATTACCGCCCTGCCGACTCCCGCACGGAATAATCCGGGGTCGGTTTTGCCAGCCATTTCCAGAACCATTCAAACACCCATCTCAAGTCGAATCGAAATATCAGATAACGATATTAGCTGCTGAACGGCGCCCACCGAGTGCCAATCTCGATCACGAGTGATACTCTCCGCTCCATTCTCAAAAGCTTGCACGGAACGCTGAGGTTGCACGCAAATGCCAGACTTTGAAATATTTGACGATGAGTTCCAGCGGATTCTTGGCCCAAACCCAACGCTGAAGTTGCTGGCAGATGGCCTGGCGTTTGCGGAAGGCGTCTGCTGGGTTCCGCACCTGAACAAGGTGATCGTCAGCGATATTCCAAACGACCGAATCGTTAGCTGGGGCGAGTCGGAAGGCTCGGGTATCTACCGTGAACCGTCAGGCCGGGCGAACGGGAACACGGTCGACCGCGAAGGGCGGGTTATTTCTTGCCTCACGAAGGGTCGCACCGTTGTTCGTGAAGAGTATGACGGCAGCCTCACCACGTTGGCTGAATCCTACAACGGCGGGAAACTTACATCGCCAAACGATGTGGCAGTGAAGTCGGATGGATCGATCTGGTTTACCGATCCCGACTACGGCTTTCTCGATTCAACAGTCGGGCATGCCGACAGTCTCGAACAGGATCGAAATCGGGTGTTTCGAATCGATCCCGACACGCTTGAACTATCCGTGGTCAGCGAAGACTTCGATAAGCCGAACGGCATAACGTTCTCGCCCGACGAATCGGTGCTTTACGTCGGTGATACCGGTCGGACGCACGGCGAGTTCCGAGCGCACAACTTGATGGCGTTCGATGTCGTTGGCGCTACGTTGGAAAATCCTCGGGTATTCGCTGAAGTGGACCCCGGTGTGCCTGATGGTTTTCGAGCCGATATCGATGGCAATATCTGGGTGGCGTCTGGCGATGGAGTTCAAGTCTTCAACCCGAACGGCGATTTGCTCGGTAAAATTCACACGCCAGAAGTGGCAGCCAACCTATCTTTTGGTGGCATGTCCGACAACCAGACACTTTTTATCGGTGCGACCAGTTCTATCTGGAGCATCGAACTGAATATAGCCGGCGCAACCCGTCCTACTAACTAATCAAAACTCGACAATCACCAAGAACGAAGTGAATCTTTCTATGACAGCAGAAAATAAGACATTTGCAAACCACCGCTCGGCGACTTCGGCTGAGGAACTTCTTGAGGGAATCGAAGTAATCGACGATCGCTTCCTTGATCTGATCGATAAAGACGCCGAAATCTCAAAGCATTTCACCGGCTGCGAGTGGGCTGAAGGTCCGGTCTACTTTCCCGAAGGCGATTACGTGTTGTGGTCGGACATCCCGAATAACCGCATCCTGAAATTCAGCGCTGGCTCCGGCGACACGACGGTCTTCCGTGAGCCGTGCAACAACACCAATGGCCACTTTCGAGATCCTCAGGGCCGGTTGGTTTCCTGCGAGCACGCAGCCAACCGTATTTCTCGCACTGAAGCCGACGGCACGATCGTTACTCTCGTCGACAATCTTAAAGGCAAGCGTCTTAACTCACCGAACGACCTCGTTGTGAAATCCGATGGCACGATCTGGTTTACCGATCCTCCATACGGCATTCTTTCCGATCGAGAGGGCAACAAGCGCGAATCGGAACTCGACGGCAACTTAACATATCGTTTCGACCCAGAATCTAACGAACTAACGGTTGTCGATAAAGTCGGCGATCGCCCCAACGGTCTCGCGTTTTCGCCCGATGAAAAACTGTTCTACCTTGCCGACACCGGCGATCCACGCGACATCACGGTTTTCGATGTAGCAGATGACGGCAAGACCCTGTCGAATCGTCGACTGTTCGCCGAAGTTCGCCCCGGTGCCTCAGACGGATTCCGGGTCGACGAACTCGGCAATATATGGACCAGTGCACGTGACGGTGTGCAGTGCTATTCGTCAGACGGCACGTTGCTCGGAAAGATCCTCATCCCCGAGCAGGCAACGGCTAATCTCGTTTTTGGCGACAAGGACGGCAAGCGGATTTACATCTGTGGCGATACCTCGCTCTACTCGGTTCGAGTCAAGGTCGCTGGCGCCGCACGTTACTGGTAATCGACGTAAGTCTCGAAAGAATCAATATTCTCGGTGGCTAATTCCAAAAAATACGCCGAGAATGTCTTGTACTGAAATTTAGTGAGTATTTGAACAGGCTGGCTTGAAATGAAAGTGGCAATCGGCGCCGACCACGGCGGCTACGACCTAAAATCCGACTTAGCGAAGGTGCTTGTAAGCCTGGGACACGAGGTTGTCGATAAGGGTGCGCACGCTTATGACGCCGAAGACGACTTCCCTGACTTCGCAGCTCCAGTTGCTGAAGCCGTGCAATCGGGCGAAGCCGCACGTGGCATCGTGATCTGCGGAAGTGGTGTTGGTGCCGCTATCGCAGCGAACAAGTACCCCGGTGTTCGAGCCGGACTTTGCCACGACACGTATTCGGCCGGACAGGGAGTCCGTCACGACGATATGAACGTTCTATGTTTGGGAGCCCGCGTAGTTGGTGTGGCGCTCGCTGAAGATCTTGTGAAGTCGTTCATGGCCGCCAATCTAGAAGCCGATGAACCTCGCTTCCTGCGCCGACTTGAAAAAGTTGCCGCAATCGAAAAAGATCAGATTTCTAAAAGCTAGATTCGATATTTATCAGTTGTCTCCGTCAGGAGAGTTATGAACAACATTCAGAAGGCACTAGAAAACGGCCAGTCGATATGGCTCGATTCGATCAGCCGAGACATGCTCCGCTCAGGCGAACTTCAGAAGTTCATCGATCTTGGAGTCACCGGGGTCACATCGAATCCATCGATCTTCGACAAGGCCGTTTCCGAGAGTGATATCTACGACGAATCGTTGCTTGAATACGCCAAAGACGGTGCCAGCCGCGAAACAATATTCGAGCGTCTGGCGGTTGATGACATACGCGACGCCGCCGACGTACTTCGCCCTGTCTATGACAGCGCCAGCATGCGTGACGGCTACGTGTCGATCGAGGTTTCGCCAACTCTGGCGAACGATACCGAGGGCACGATTACAGAAGCCCGACGACTCTGGGCCGCAATCGATCGTCCAAACGTAATGATCAAAGTTCCCGGCACGCCCGCCGGAGTCCCAGCGATCAAGACGCTTATCTCAGAAGGCATCAACGTCAACGTTACGCTGCTATTCGCATTCAGTGCATATGAAGCGGCGGCTACCGCCTACATCGAGGGACTTTCCGAATTCGCCCAAAGCGCACGGGACATTCCGGCCGCTGTGGCATCGGTGGCTTCGTTCTTCGTTAGCAGAGTCGATACGTCTGTCGACAACGCCCTGCCCGACGGCCACGAGCTTCGAGGCAAGATCGGCACAGCGAACGCGAAGGTCGCTTACGCCAGGTTCAACGAGTTATTTGATCGCAAGCTTGGTGGCGGCGGATCGTTCTTCCCGCTCCACACAACCGGAGCGCAGGTGCAACGTCCGCTGTGGGCATCGACCGGCGTGAAGAATCCCGACTACCCCGACACGTTGTATGTCGATGGGTTGATGGGTCCGGACACTGTGAACACTGTTCCCGAGGCGACATTGAGTGCCTACAGCGATCACGGAAACCCGGGCACTGATCTGCTTGGTGGGCTGGATGAGGCACGTTCGCAGATGGCAGCGCTTGCTGAGGCAGGTGTTTCGATCGATGCCATTACCGACGATCTTCTTGAGGCCGGCGTGAAGGCGTTTGCCGACTCTTACGAATCGCTGCTCGGCAGAATCGACTCGAAGTTGAAAGTTTTGAGTTCGTAAGCAGGTAACTGACGAAACCCTGGAAGCGATCGGAATCCCGGAGAAGCACAACATTGGCCAATCAGACCGATACGGTGACTGAGTTTCTTCGGCGACTTGTGGATGATTCGTTTGCTTCCCGTTTGTGGCGGCGTGACGCTAGCCTATGGCCGGAACCGTCGCCGGGTGGCGATCCGCCTGAGCGAACGCTCGGTTGGCTCGATCTGCCAATGCGTTTGTCGAAGCTTGGTGAGCAATTTGCAGGTCTGTACAGCCAGTTGCTTGCCGATGGGTTTACCGATGTCGTTGTACTCGGCATGGGTGGTAGCAGCATGACTCCGCTGACTCTGAAGGGCCTATTTGCGGGCGATCCAGACCACTCTTCAGAAATCCGCCTCCATGCGTTAGATACGGTGAACCCAACTACGGTGCGAGATATCACCAAGAGCCTCGATCTCGATACGACACTGTTCTTTGTGTCGAGCAAGTCAGGGACAACCGTAGAGCCGTTAAGTCTTGAAGCGCATTTTCGGACGACGATGTCGAACGGCGCTGGCGAGTCGGCCAATCCCCGCAATTTCATCGCCCTCACCGATCCCGGGACACCGCTTTCGGAAAGGGCACGTGCTGGCGAATTCGGAACGTGGATATCAACACCCGAGGATGTTGGCGGAAGGTTCTCGGCGCTAAGTGCGTTTGGCATGATGCCGGTTGCGGCTACTGGGATAAATATTCGAAGCTTTGCGGAATCGGCTGCTCGAATGGTGCAAAGTACTCAATCAGATGCGCCATCAAATCCAGGATTACTTCTGGCGGCGTTTCTTGCGGCGAACGCACTTGCTGGAAGAGACAAGGTCACGCTCGTAACTGGTGCTGAATATTCGTCTCTAGGTATGTGGGTTGACCAACTTCTTGCTGAATCGACAGGCAAGAACGGCAAGGGCCTTATTCCGATTACAGGAGAGCCCTGGCTGGATGCCGATGACTATGGAGATGATCGTCAGTTCGTAGTGCACTACCCAGATAACGGCGATAAAGGGTTGAGCGACTTCGTTACGAAACTTCAAGAAGCTGGATTCCCCGTGATGATGATCCAGCCGGAAGGCCGCGACAAACACGATATTGCTGGCGAGTTCTTCAGATGGCAGTTCGCCACCGCAGCCGCTTCGAGCTTGATGGGCATCTATCCGTTCGACCAGCCGGATGTCGAAGCTGCCAAGGTGAAATCTAGAGAACTGCTAACAAATTTGGCTTCTGACTTCGAAACGAACGATCTAACAAAATCGTTGGAAACACTCACCGAATCTCAACCTCCCCGTTATGTAGCAGTAACCGCTTTTCTCCCAGAATCATCTGAACTAGCAGATGCGTTTTCGAAATTGCGAAGAGCGATCTCTGAAAAAACGGGAATGGCAACGACTTTCGGATACGGACCTCGGTATCTTCACTCGACGGGGCAGCTCTACAAAGGGGGGCCACAGAACGCTTTGGTTCTGGGATTCGTATCAGGGAAACACGATGATCTTCCCGTGCCGGGTAAGGGCTACACATTTGGTCAACTGACCGCAGCCCAAGCCGGCGGTGATTTTATGGTTATGGCAGAAGGCGGACAAACGGTTTTCCCAATCGAACTCGGAGACGACTTGATTGGGGAACTCGAAGCCGCTACGCAGGATCTAATCGGATAGAACGGCCACCAGCTGGAGACCTTCATATGACTAGCCCGGCAAACAATACAAACCCACTCTTTTTTGCCACACTCGATGATCGGGTCGACATTTGCACTGAAATACTCGCTGTTACCGGTGTTCCGACCGCGGCTGATCGTGAGCAGGCAGCGAATCTCAAACGTGTCGTATTCGATGCCATGACGACTGCCGTTGAAAACGGGCTTGCAAAATCGAGCCTAGCTCTGTGGGCCGATAGCGATATTGGCGAATCGGTGCTGCTACGAGCCAAAGCGATGTCTATGACCACTGCATCTTCGCCTGGCAGCAGTGCTCACTCGCTCGAAAAGCTTAACGTCGACTACACCGGTGTTCAGCTGACGTACAACCCTGATGGTCCAGAAGTAGGCCGCAAAGAACTTCTGCAACGCCTGAAGGTTGTTTCCGACAAAGCCAGACTCGAACACATACCTCTGCTGATCGAACTGGACTGCATACCAACCACAACACAAACTGAGATGTACGGAAGCACTTCCGATGCTCGGGCAATGTTGCTTCTTACGGCAATTCAGCAGCTTCAGGATGCTGGAGTAGCTCCGTCGATATGGGCATTCGAACCGGCCGAAGATGATGTGTTCACGGCGGCCGTGGTCGCTCAGGCGCACCTCGATGGCAGCTACAACAAAGTGCTGCTTGTAGTTTCCGGTGAACTCGCTGCTGGCCAAGTCGGTGGGAGCCTCAAATCAGAGGAAACTCGTGTCGTTCGCCTCGCAGCCCTCACGCATGGAATCGATGGCGTGCTCATCGGGCCCGGAGCCTACTATCGTCATCTGGTCCAATTCAACGAAGGTATTATCGAGCGAAATGAAGCGGTTGCCACCATTGCATCCCACTTTGAAGAAATCAGCGGGATTTTCGAAAAATCGCGAACCGCTTCAGAGGTTCTATAACACTCGATAATGTCGGATCAGACCGTTAGCAATAGCCGGATTAGCGCGTTCATTTTCGACCTCGATGGAACGCTTGTTGAAACTGAAAAGCTGAAGGCTCGCTCATACGCGAACGTCGTTGGAGGGCTTACGGGTGCCAACTCCCCGGATCACCGTGCCATCTCACTCTACGAACGCATCGTAGGTTCTACCGATGAGATGGTATGCCGCCAGATGATCGACGAGTTCGGCATCGCTGAAGCACTCGAACCTGTCGATGGCGAACTATGGAAGCATCTGCACCAGATTCGAATGGATGAGTACCGCGAAAACGACGGACTGCCCGAGCATCTGTTGGAAAATGTTTACCAACACAATATCGATCTGCTGCGCCAGCAAAAGGCAATGGGCCGGACAGTTTCGGTAGCCACATCATCGTTCAGCGACGAAGCCAAACGCGTGCTCGATGCGCTCGGGTTGCGCGTGCTTCTGGACGACATTGTTGGGCGAGAATTCGTCAAAAACCCGAAGCCCGACCCTGAGATATATCTGCGGGCCATGGCCCGACTCGGCGTAGAGCCTGAGCAGGTCATCATCATCGAAGACTCACCGATTGGCACGCAGGCAGCGATGGCATCGGGAGCAGCGTGGATATGCGTTAGCACCCCATTTTCTCGTCTCGCAGTTGAGACAACTTCATGGCTCGATGAGCAGTGGGTGGTCCACGATCCAGCTACACTCAGTGAAACTGTTGAACGCAGAATCGAATCGATAGATCAGACCTGATCGGCCACACACACAAAAACGGGCCGATCCCAGTGTTGTGGAGCATTTGCCAAAATGAAACTCGGGATGATTGGCCTTGGCCGCATGGGCGGCAACATGACGGAACGTCTACTGAACGATGGACATGAAGTAGTCGTATTCGATCCAGACTCTTCAGCGGTGGCATCACTAGCCGACAAAGGCGCTTCGGCTGCCGGATCGCTCTCTGATGTAGTTAGCCAGCTTGAAGCACCCCGCACTGTTTGGGTGATGGTCCCTTCGGGCGATATCACTGAGAAGACCGTGATCGATCTCGTGGAGTCAGTTGATGCTGGCGATACGCTGATCGACGGCGGAAATTCGAACTACAAAGAGTCACAACGCCGCGCCGAGCTTGCAGCCGAGAGCAACATCGACTTCCTTGACTCGGGTACCAGTGGAGGTGTGTGGGGACTCGCCAACGGCTACTGCCTGACAGTTGGCGGAAGCCGTGAAGCCTACGACCGCAACCGACCTATTTTCAAGACGCTTGCCCCGGACGATTCGAACGGCAATCTTTATGTCGGTCCAAGCGGTTCGGGTCACTACACAAAGATGATTCACAACGGTATCGAGTACGGCCTCATGCAGGCATACGCCGAGGGCTTTGAGCTACTCGCAGCCAAAGAAGATTTCAACTTAGACCTGGGCGCTATTGCCGAGAACTGGACCCGCGGCAGTGTGATCCGTTCGTGGCTTCTTGACCTCACGGTCGACGAGTTGGAGAAAGACCCCAAGCTCGAGAACCTCAGTTCGTATGTTGAGGACTCCGGTGAAGGCCGTTGGACCGTTGATGCGTCTGTCGAACTTGCCGTTCCCGCTCCAGTTATTACCGCAGCCCTTCAAATGCGCTTCCGTTCGAGGCAGGACAATCCGCTAGGCGGTAAGATGCTGGCAGCAATGCGTAACGGATTTGGTGGCCACGCTGTGAAGAAAGCCACTGATTAAGGAGGCCCAGAATGCCAGAAGAAAAGTATCCACCTCCCCCGCACTACCCTCTGGTTAATACCCAAATGATGACGGCGAGAGAGCTTCGTGAAACTCTAGAAGACCTCTGGGATTGGGTGCACGAAGCCGAAATGGCGCACGAAAATGTCGCACCGGACGATCAGCTAATTCTGGAAGTTCGACAGCAGATGGGGGTCATCATTTCAGAGCGTGTCGAACGTCACTCAGAAGAAATTGGGCGCTCAGCCGAGTAGCTTCGAGTAAAGCTTGGACTGACGTTCTCGAGCCTCACCGTAAATCTGCGTATTCTCGGTGTTAGGTTCATACGTTTCGGCGATCTGTGCGGGGTAGGTATCGAGGCTGTCCCATACTCCGAGTGCGTTTAGCACCAGAATCGCTGTACCGCGGCTTGTGTCTTGTTGTTCCGCTGATACTCCGACCGGGACGCCCAGCACGTCTGCCATTGTTTGGAGCCACCACGGTAAGTTTTGGATCGCGCCACCACTGGCGATCATTTGGTATCCCGACTTCACGCCTGGCAAAAGCAGATCGGCAACAAGTGCGAATCGATACGCCACCGATTCGAGCATTGCCTGAAGTATTTCGATTGGGGTTGTTGAGATCCGCACACCTTCCAACACGCCGGTCGCCGATGTTGACCAGCCGGTTGCCCGTTCGCCTGCAATAAACGGCAGCACGTTGATTCCGTGTTGTGCTGGCTGCAGCTTCTCAAGCTCAGCGTTGAGCTGTTCGATTGGCGGCAATTTGAGATTATCGAGCGCCCACTGAACGACGTTTCCACCTTCGGAAAACGATCCCCCAAGCAGCGTGCGGTTTTCACCAAGTCGATATGCCCAGAGTCCGTTGGGAACCTCTGGCGCGGGCCCTTCGCTCAGCACTCGCATGGCTCCGGTGGTGCCAACTGTCAGGGCGACTTTTGTTTCATCAACGCAGCCGGTTCCGATATTCACTGCTGCTCCATCGCCGACCGATAGCAGAAACGGCAGATCGGCAAGTGCAGGCCAGCGCTTTGCAAATTCTGGTGACAGGCCGCGTTCTGGATCACTCCATGACGCAAGCTCAGGAAGATTCTCCTTGCCAATACCCAGTCGCCCAAGTAGGCCCTGATCCCAACTCATTTCATGGCGGTTTAGCAGTCCACTCCACGACGATACACAGTAGCTTGCTTTGACGTCGCTTCGACCAAACCATTTCGAGAATATGTAAGTTGAGACATCGACGTATTTGTTGATTTTGTCGGCTAGCTCGGGTTGAGTTCGCTTTAGCCATCTGATTCGCCCCGGCAGGTACGAGGTGTGCTGCATCACGCCGGTTCGATCGTAGACGAGCGAGACGTTCAGCTCGTTACGCAGCCGGTCGACATCGGGCCCAGATCGGGTGTCGGCGTAGGTGTAAACGGGTGTGATCGCCATGCCGGTGGCATCGATCCCAAGCACGGTGCTTGCCATGCAGTCGAAGCCGACACCAATGATTTCCCTTGCCAGGCCACCAGCTTTGCTCAGAACCGAATCGATAGCTGCTTCAGTGGCGCGCCGAATCTGATCGGCGTCTTCTTCGGATGTACCGTCGGAAGCTACCGTTTGAGCATGGGGAACTGTCGCCTCGACGCCCGAAACGCTGCGTGCATGCGAATCGAATAAACCGGCCTTCACAGAAGAACTGCCGATGTCGACCGCTAATACGTACGGCGATTCGCAATCACTCAATGCTGTAACCGTTCCATGTGACACACGTTGGTCAATCTCAACAATTAGGAAACTAGATATTTTTCGACTAACGACTGATCGATTTCGATACCCAAACCAGGTTTATCGCTTGGCGCAAAGAAGCCATCGGTCGGTCCGTATTCTTCAGCCGTTATGGCATTTTTGTACCGGTTCGCGTGGTGGCTGTGTTCCATGATCATGAAGTTGGAACACGAAGCTGAATACTCGACCGTTGAAGCAACCGAAAGAATTCCTCCGCCGCCAACGTGAGGTGCAACCGGAATATTGTAGGTGTCGGCAATCGTTCCGATTCGGTGACCTTCAGTGATGCCTGTGCGAGCAATATCGTGCATTACGATATCGTAGGCGCGCCGCTCGAATGCCTCTCGCATTTCATAGCGAGTACGGCTCCACTCACCGATCGCCACTGCCATATCGAGTGCCTCTGAAAGTGCCACAGCACCCGGAATATCTTCCGGGACAATCGGCGATTCCAGCCATGTGAAATCGAGTTTTTCGAGTGCACGGCCAAGCTTGATAGCGCTTGAAACCGACTGACGCATGTGGACGTCGCACATAAGCATGATCTTTGGGCCGACTCGCTTACGTACGGCACTGGCGATTTCGGCAACGCCTTCGGCATCGAGCAGCAGGTGAAGCTTTAGCGCCTGGTAGCCGTAACCAACGTGTTCTTCCGCTTCGTCCGCAACTGTCTCGGGGTCCGTTCCGCCAATACCAGCGTAGAGCTTGATCTTGTCTCGATAGCGCCCGCCGGCCAGCTTGTGCACCGGCTTCCCCGTGGCCTTGCCTACGATGTCCCACAAAGCAATATCGGTGCCGCCGATGGCATCGATATAGAAACCTGTTGGGTGGCCCCGCTCGCGCATGGCACCGTAATTACGAGTCCAGATCGCTTCGATATCGAAAGGATCTCGCCCCATGATGAGCGGTCGAACGAGATCCTCGATGATCGTCTGTGTTGTGCGCGGTGAAACCGGCGACTGAGCCTCGCCCCAGCCAACGATGCCGGTATCGGTTTCAATCTTAATAACGGTTGTTTCGTGGTGCTTCGAATAGATCGAAGTGAACGCCGTTTTATCGATGAAGTAATCGCCGTAGTCGATCACCGCAGGTCGGTCTTTACCTTCGTCCGCATCGTCACGGGTAATCCGAATTGGGAACGCGGTTATTTCTTTAATCTTCAACGGGAAAGAGTGCCTTTCAAACTAATTTCTTGCGGCGATCCTCGAAATGCAGACTAGTCTGTTTGCATTTTTTCCGGGATCATCATCTCGAAAAATTCTATGTAGTTACTGATCACGTGCTCACGAATCTGGGCACCGAAAACTGATGCATCTGGTACGGACCGGTCACCTTCGCGATAAGGCGAATCAATTGTCGCATCCGTCCACTGCATGTACACACGGTTGGTGTCGCCTGGTAGCGTGCCACCGTTGAAGTAGATCGTGACTTTTGATCGCTGACCGGCAGCGGTGTAGGCATCACCTTGCTGCTGCATCAGACTCGCAACTTTGCGGGCTATTCCGGGTTTCACGTCATACACACGTCGAATGAGATACATAGTTGTCTCCTAAAATTCTAGGATATATTGCTCTTAGCCGCAGCATCTAACACGCGACTTTGAGACTGAACTCCGACAAAGTACATCTTGAACCGGCTCCGAGTAAATGGTCGCAAACAAGTTTCACTCGATTTTCACGCCGATCCGACGGTTTTCGGAGATATGATTACGAAGTTGTCGCCAAACAATTACTGAACGAAGATTATTTCGTTCGACTGGAGCAGTGGATGAAGATCGGCGCCCCGAGGGAGTCAGATCCCAATGAGCACCGCGTGGCTTTAGTGCCAGAGACCGTTGAGCGTCTCGTCAAAGCGGGTCATGAGATATTTATCGAGGAAGACGCAGGCACCGACGCCGGCTTCCCCGATTCTGCCTATGCTGAAGCAGGTGCAAAAACAGCCTCAGCCAGTGAAATCGCCGGATCTGTAGATATATTTGTCCACGTCCAGCCACCTACCTCAGATGAGGTGAGTGCGCTCAAAAAAGGCAGCATCGTTGTGAGCACACTCAATGCTCGCACCAACCCGACAGGTGTTGCGGCACTTGCTGCAGCCGGTGCTACAGCCCTTGCCATGGAGCTGGTTCCACGAATCGCCCGGGCGCAACGCATGGACGTTCTATCGTCACAAGCGTCTATCGCCGGTTACAAGGCAGCGCTGCTTGCGGCCAACTCGCTCGGCAAATATTTTCCAATGATGATGACCGCCGCTGGAACAATTCCACCGGCCAAAATTCTCGTACTTGGAGCCGGTGTTGCCGGACTTCAAGCAATCGCTACTGCTCGCCGATTGGGCGCAGTTGTTGAAGCGTTCGACGTGCGAGCCGCTGCTGGTGAGCAGGTTGAGAGTCTCGGTGCGAAGTTCATCCAGCCTCCTGCCGCTGAAGATGCAGAAGCTGCTGGTGGATATGCCCGAGCGCAGACCGATGAAGAACAGGCAGCCCAACGTGAGTTCCTGAAGGGTCACATTGCGGAAGCCGATGCGGTAATTACCACTGCGGCAATTCCCGGACGCCCTGCCCCACTTCTGATGACAGAAGACATGGTTGCGGTGATGAAGCCCGGGAGTGTGGTTATTGACCTCGCAGCTGAGTCGGGCGGAAACGTTGCGGGCACAGTTGCTGGCGAAATCGTCATGAAAAACGGTGTTGCGATTAATGGACCGGTAAACGTTCCAAGCTCGATGCCATTCGACGCAAGCCAGCTCTATTCACGGAACGTTATGGCGCTCTTCGACCTGATTATCGACAGGAAAGAAGGAACGCTTACTTTAGATTTTGAAGATGAAGTCATCGATTCGATGTGTGTCGCTCACGAAGGTGAAGCTCGGCACGGGTTGGGTGAATAGCAAGATGAATACTTTATTCACCAGCAAGAACACACAAGGAGCTTCTAAGTAAATGTTTGACGCCGAAGCGCTAATCATTGCGCTAACAGTGTTCGTACTTGCGATTTTTATCGGGTACGAAGTAATTACAAAAGTGCCGCCAACGCTGCACACCCCGCTCATGTCGGGTTCGAACGCCATTTCTGGAATCGTTATCGTCGGTGCCCTACTGGTCGCCGGTCAGGCCGAAGGAATAGTCGGTCAGATTCTCGGAGCAATCGCCATTGGACTCGCCATGATCAACGTGGTCGGCGGGTTCATGGTTACTGACCGAATGTTGAAAATGTTCAAACGAAGTGGTGACCGGTCATGAGTACTGACGCACTTTTGGACGTAAACATTACGAATCTTGCGTACATATTCGCCGCAATACTTTTCATCGTCGGGCTAAAGAGGCTCGGCTCGCCGGCTACTGCTCGAAGTGGTAACCGTTTGAGTTCGATTGCCATGCTGGTTGCCGTGTTGGCGACCGTGCTTGGTAACGATCTGATGTCGTGGGAATGGATCATTGGCGGCGCCCTTGTGGGTTCCGCAATCGGTGCGTTCTCAGCTCGAAAAATCGCAATGACCAACATGCCGCAACTCGTGGCAGTCTTCAATGGTTTCGGTGGTGCAGCTTCGGCTGTTGTCGCTGCGGCCGAACTAATTCGACTGATCGACGCTGGTGGCGATATTGCCCAAGACGTATCGATCACGATCATGGCTTCGGTCATCGTTGGTGGTGTAACTCTCACAGGTAGCTTCATTGCGTACGGCAAGCTTCAGGGCATTGTTCCGACACGACCGCTATTGATGCCGATTCGAAACGTGATCAACGTTGCGCTATTGATCGGAATGATCGCTTCAACCGTATGGCTGATTATCGATCCTTCGCTCACTCCGTTCCTCATCGCTGCTGCAATCGCACTGGCGCTGGGAATTTTAGTTGTGATCCCGATCGGTGGAGCCGACATGCCGGTCGTAATCGCACTGCTGAACTCGTATTCGGGTATCGCTGGTGCGGCAACCGGATTCGTTCTTGGCAACACTGTTTTGATCATCGCTGGTTCGCTGGTTGGTGCTTCAGGACTGATTCTTACGAGGATCATGACCAAGGCGATGAACCGATCGCTGATGAACGTCATGCTGGGTGGATTCGGTGTTGAAGAAGGGTCGGCGGCTAGTGGCGAGGAAGAAACTCGCCCGATCCGTTCGATTCAGGCCGACGACGCAGCGATGATGCTTGCGTACGCTCAGTCGGTGATCTTCGTGCCGGGCTACGGATTAGCCGTTGCACAGGCACAGCACCAGGTTCGTGAACTTGCCGACCTACTTAAGGAAAAAGGCATCAGCGTTCGATACGCCATTCACCCGGTTGCGGGTCGGATGCCGGGTCACATGAACGTACTGCTCGCCGAGGCCAACGTGCCGTACGACGAGTTGAAGGACCTTGACGAAATCAACGGTGAGTTCGCAAGGACCGACGTTGCGGTTGTGATTGGTGCGAACGACGTAACCAACCCTTCGGCACGTACCGACAAGTCGAGCCCGATTTACGGCATGCCCATTCTGAACGTTGACGCGGCACAATCGGTCATCATGATGAAACGTGGAATGTCGGCTGGTTTCGCTGGTGTGCAGAACGAATTGTTCTTCTTGGACAAGACGGTGATGCTGTTTGGTGATGCTAAAGATTCGGTCGAGAAGATCGTTTCCGAGGTGAAGGACCTGTAGGTCTTCGCTGGTAAATAGAGATAAATGAAAAGGCCCCGGAGATTACTTTCCGGGGCCTTTTCGCGTGTCGAAGTACGGTCAGTTGATTGGTCCTTGCGAGACTTGCCCGGCGTACTCTTCGCTTATGTAGAGAGTCGACTCGGTTGCGAGAAGACTAGTTGGCGAAACAACATTATTGGTAAATACCGATAGCTCGCTTCCATTCCATTTGAGGACTCGTCCGGGATAGGCTGCCGTACTTTCGCTGAAATCTCCGGCCTCGAAAACTGCCTTCGCATCTGATGAGAATTCCGCTATGTAGAGCGTGCCGTCGGTGCCAAATGTAATGTCGGTGATGGTGGTAAATCCGGTGGCAAATGGTTCAACTTCGCCCTCGTCCATCGCATCTCCGTCACCGTTTAGATCTTCCACTCTCCATACGACAGCCTCTCCGGCTGGATACGGATAGCCTGTCAGCGAACCGACGTAGATGGCTCCGTCAGGGCCACGTGCTATCCCCGTCGGTACCATCTCAACTGGCACCGCTTGTTCCGGAATGGTAAATCCCTCGAACACCACATAGTCACGAATATTGCCGTCCAGATCGACTGCGAGCAGGGAGTTCCCACCGGGGTCCGACACTATCCACCCACCGACTTCAGGAGCGTTGACAATGTCGTAAGGGTTGGAGAATCGGTGCTCAGTTGGAGCAAAAGCATCGGTCGCCGGCGTCACAGGTTCGTATTCGTTCCCACCTGTAATTCGGTAGAGACGCGCTGACTGGTTGCCGATAAATTCGCCCACGATGAAGAACACTTCTCCGTCGAGAAGGCTGATCGCTGATGGACCGGCTCGATATGCCCCTTCGGGACCTGTGTTGAGCGAGTGTGGCAGGCGATCGGTGGTGAGAGAAACGACATCGCGGTCAGCTGTGACTTTGAGCAATCGCCCGCCACCAGTTTCTGCGATCAGCAGATTCCCGTCCTGATCAAAAGCGAGTCCACGTGGCGAAGTAAGTCCATCAACCACGACTTCAACCACAATCGCATCATCATCGGACAACTCGCTCGAGGAGCACGCCACCGAAGCAGCGATTATGAGGAGAGAAGCGATGAGCGCCATTCGGCATCCTGAAAGATGAAGGCTCTGGGCGGCGAACTTGAGATATCGATTCATGGTTATTAACGGTTTTCCCGTGAGTAGTTTTGAGCGTGATTCTCTAAACGGTATTACGGTGCGTTCATCTCGTCTTCGTTCCAGCCGTCGCATTTCGTCTGATTGTCGGCGATCCACTTGCCCTAAAACGCTTCGTGAAGCCTGTGAGGTGGGGTTCGAGATTCTTTGTTCCACAGTGCTTCGACGTGGTATTTCGGCACCCAGCCAAGTACTCGTTTTGTCTTTTCGTTATTGAACTTGCCGTGTGGCAGATCGGGAAGAATAAAGAACGATTCGCACTTCGTAGCAAGTCGTGAATCGGGCACTTCTACAGCAGCCTGAACCGCCGTCCCACAGTCCTGCCACGCTGTCGAATACGGAACCATATCCTCGTGATAAGCCGGTGGGCCTTCTGGTCCGCCAAGGTTCCATGAGTGCTTCATGTTGTAGTACAGCAGCGTAATGACCTGAATGCCGTGTCGTTCGCTGAACACTCGGCAAATTTCCTGACCCAACGCTTTGGTATGTGCGTACAAACGTGTGCCAGGAGAAGGAGCCATATCGGGATTGAGATTGAAGTCCCATTCCTCGTATTGCTGACCCACCATTTGGAAATGAGGCCCAGTGTTGATCACTCGCTTGATGCGATGCTCGCGCGCAGCCGTCATCATGGCGAAGTTGCCCATGGTGTTTACATCGAACGCAAGCTGCCTGTGTGGACGTAGCACCGACAGGTTGATGATCACGTCCATGCCTTCGGCTGCCTTAACAACGCCATCGACATCATCGGCTGAAAGTTTTAGAAACTCACCCTTGTAATCGGGGTGCGGATCGTTGATGTCGGTTAGCAGGATGTCGTGGCGATCTCTCATCGCTTTCACAGCCCAGGGTCCGAGCATTCCGTTCCCACCAAGAATTAGGATTTTCATTGCGCCAACTCCGATGCTATTCCCGGCAATAAATTCTGGGCCGTTTTCGTAATAAATCGCTGGTTGTCGACTGGCGATTGAACGTGAATGTCCTGCCACTGTATGAGCTTGTCGGTCGACAGTGCTTCGTTTACCGCCGCACCGATCATGCCGTGAGAAATAGCGGCCGTATCTTCGGGTTTCGCCGAACTGTCGCCAACAAATGGCCAGCCGAGTCTGAGATTCGCCACCTGAATTAGGCGGTCTCGGGCGAATTCCTTGCACACGATTTCGGCCAGATGTGCACTTAGTAGCTCCACGTTTTCAGCCGAAGGGTCGGTGCGCCACTTTTCGGTCACTACCAGATTCTCTTCGTGGTCTTCGTACAGCCGCAAAGTGCTGATGTTTACGCACAGCGACACCCCGGCATCGGAAGCAGCTTGCAGCAGGTTGTACATCCGCCTCGTGTGGTAGTCGATCAGATGTGTGGCGATTCCGGACTGACCCTGGAAGCCGATATTCACGACCGCATCGATACCTGCAAGCAGACTATCGGTATCCGCTTCGTGACCGAGCTCGTTGGGCACGATATCGCCAGTGGCGTTGTCTGGCAAATCGGTCAGGCGAAGTGTGTGCGTTCCAGCAAGAGCGTCGGTAATTATCTGCGCAGTTGCAGATGCCGCCGACGTAATCAGCACGTTCAATGTTCAACTCCACTCGTTGAGTTTTAGGGGGAGGAAAGCTCCAGCAACCCGAATCACGGGCTGGGTTCGTAGATACTAACGCCATGAAGACGTCTGAGTTCCTTTTACCCGCAGCAATAAGCCGTGCAAAACCTGTTTGGTTTTTGGCGTTGCTCTTGCTTGCATCGGCAATCGGATGCCTAAATGAGAACGATGAACCCACAGTGGTGCCCACACCACCGGCGCTCACCTGCCCGGATTGTGAATTAGTTGATGTTGCCGGAGTGATTGACGCCAATACGCTCAGCACATCGATTGGTCACATCAAGATGTATGGCGTGTTTGTACTGAACGAACCCGCCGATTGCGCCACCCAAGCCAAAGAGCAGTTGGCAAGACTGGCCGGTTGATCTATCAGGGTTGAGCCTGGTCCGATCGATTCGGTCAGAAACGCCTCCAATCACTATTATTTTTACACCGGAGATGGGATTTCGATCGAGGACTCGCTCATTCGGGATGGGCTAGCTCTCGCCTGGAGTCAGGACGGCAAACACGTGGGTTGGTTCTTGTTTGGAGAGGCTGCCGCAAAATCAGGCGACAGCGGTTGCCTTTGGCATGATTATCAGGCTTTCCAGCGTGGAGAACCCAACGAGTTTCGTATCCCAAGGCTAACTTACCGGGAGTAATGCACTGACCTGTGTTACTTCGGCGATAAGTCACGTTGAGCAAGTCAGTTAATCCGTTATCATCCGGCGGTTGTTCCCAAGCCTCTCAAGGAGATTCGACCTTGCACTCGGTTAATCCGGCTCTACGCAGATACAGACTGCATCTTGTTGTCGCCATGGCGATGGCGGCGATTGCCATGACGCTAAGTGCATGCAGTTCAAGTGAATCCGTAGATGAATCTTTCGCAAAGATCAGCGATCCGGGACAGACGTTGAGCATCGACGATTTACTGGCCACTCCGTACAAAGAAGTTCGTGATCACTCGATAGATGGACTCCCCGGCGCCAGCTATGTCAGTTTTGGGTTCTACAAAGTCAGCGGTGGCGATCCCTATGACTACGAGATTAGATTTTACGAATCGCATCAGGCGGCTGTCGATCTTGGAACGGCGATGGCGATCGAAGGCTCCGGTCCAGATGCAATACTCAGCGAGGACGATGCAACGTATAAGGCAGGTGTGAAGGATCGCCGGACGATCATCGGTGGAGGCGTTGGAGGTGGCGCTCGTAGTGGCATAGGGCCCAAGTTCGCAAATTACGCTATTTTCGGAAATATCGTGATGCTGTGTCAGGGCTCGGAACCGGAACAATCGCTTGAACGGTGCGGCTTACTGGCGGAAGCGTTGGTGCCGAATGACTAGTTTTCGACGAAGGGGAATAGTGTCTTTATCCCTGATATCACTTGTTTTTCTGATGGCGATGACTGCTTGCGGAGGTTCTTCATCTGGAGATTTTTCGGCAGCTTCGCTGGTTAAAGTATCCGACTTCGAGCGAACGCTAACGATCGACGATGTTAAAGCCATCGGATGGAAAAGCGGCAAAAAGTACGATGTGGAAGGGCTCGACGGTGCGGAAGCAGCGTATATCGGATTCTGGACACTGCCCAACATAGGTTCGCTGAACTATGAAATCCGCATATATCCGAGTTATGAAATTGCTGTTGAGAAGGGAACGCCGTTTGCAGAGGATGCTGCCGGGGTCGGCGCATCGCTCAACGCCGATGACTCTATGTGGGGCGAAGGTGTTCGAGATAGAAGAGTCATCGTCGGCGGAGGTTCAAGGGGTAGTCAAAACCCTCGTTATGGCGATTTCGTAATCCTTGGTAACTTGGTGATTTTGTGTGAAGGACGAACTTCGGAGCATTCTCTTGATCAATGTGCGCCTTTCGTCGCGCTTATTAGAGGAGAAGGCGCATAATTACCGCAGCAACCGTTTGATGATCAGTCTTGCCAATATTTCAGAAGAACTGGCTAAGTGACTGACGAGTTGCAGAAGCGTATATTTGGCGTATTCCGTTACACGCTTCAGCCTGATCGTGGCAGTACGACGGGTTTTGAACAACAAAGGGGAACAAGATATGAAACAAGTAAACAGTAGCAAGGCACGGCTGCTGATACTCGTGTTCGCAATTGCGGCGCTATCAATAGCAGCGGTTGCATGTGGCAGCGATGGTGGGGCTGACGGCGTCGGATCGACAGATCAAGGTCCGATTGCCAAGATCAACATAACGGATCGTATCTACACGCCAGACGATATCAAGAACGCTGAATTCTTCAAGCACGACGACGACTACGATGTCGAAGGTCTTGAAGGAGCTACAGCAGCACTTTACGGCTTCTATGGTTCCGACCCGTACGCACGGCTTGAGTACGAAGCTCGATTTTATGCTGATCACGCTGCTGCGGTGACCATCGGTGTCGAATGGGCAGACGAAGCGACCGGCGTGGATGCGGTGCTTCTCAAGGACGTACAGCGCTGGGACGAGGGAATCTCTGATCGGCGTCAGTGTGCCGGTAACGGTGGGCACCACTCAGGCAAATGCGACAACCCCAAATACTTCGATTACGTTGTAGTGGGAAACATGATTCTGATGTGCCAGGGCAAAGACTCTGACACCTCGATTCAAGCCTGCGCTGATCTAATGTCAGTGGTGCAATAGATGCCGACGAACTCAACATGGGCTGATAAGAAAATATTGTTCGTCCTTGTCGCAGCCATGGCGATGGCTGTGGTCGCTGCTGCGTGCGGCAGCGATTCAGGCGCAAGCGGTGAATCTGCGATTGCCAAGATTGTAGCGAGTGAACGTATCTACACCGTTGACGATTTCGAAGTGCTTCGTCCTTCCGGCGTGAAAACTGTGAAGGACTACAACACTGAGGACTTACCGGCCGCTCTGGATGCAGTGCAGGCTGTTTTCAACCAGTTGGCTTACGAGATCAGATTCTACCCTTCTCACGCCGACGCTATAGCTGAGGGAACAAAATACGCCGACTCGATTACCGGTGAAGATGCCGTTGTAACCGGCGATGAGGTTTTGTGGGAAGAGGGCGAACGTGACCGCAGAAAGTGCAGTCGAGCCGCTCAGACTCCCCATTCCAGCTGTTCGTACTCTGCTCGCTATCTCGAATACGTTATTCGAGGAAACATGATTCTGTTTTGCGAGGGTGACGAATCACCTGATGCATACGCAAACTGCGAGAATCTGCTCACGCTCCTTGAGCCTGCATAGAGTTCTGAATTTCAAATAAAAAAAGACCGGCATCTCGTGGTGCCAGCCACGGCGTAGGCCGGGTACAGGTTCACAACTGGTATCAGTGGTCTCTCTGCCCTGCTGTGCGGGCTATGCAATTCAGCGGGCTCTACGCCCAACTCGACGGCTGACTGATGCGATTCGTAGAAACGTACTTCGATATCGCGCTGCTGAAAGAAGCCGTACCAAATGTCGGTAGTGCCCGGCACAGTTTCGACACCGAACTGCCTATTCTTTTTGAATCCGACAGCTTCAAGATCTTCAATCGTGTAAAACGAATCGACTTTGGTAGTCAGCCTCAGCCCTTCCTCATCAAGAACAGCGCCCTCTGAAGCCACCGTATCGTCTGATGAGCCTGAGCCACACGCCGTCATGGCTGTGACCAGGACGACTGCGAGGCCGACAAATATGGTTGCTAATAACTTGTTCGAACTCCAGAAATATCTGTGGTTGATGAGAGCCAAGTTCTGAATTTCGATCTGTTGGTGTTCGGGCTGAGCGTTGGGCGGAAGCATATCGTACCGACGGCCGAACTTACGGTACAAAACCCGTGTTAATAAAAAGTGCCCCCGACAAAATTGTCGGGGGCACTTCGTTCACGTCTTTTGTCTCAAGTAGCTAAAACTACTAGAGTTTTCCTACTTGGCTGTGAGGCCGTGCAGAACCAATGACCACGTGAGGTGCCAAGAGGCCTCGTTCACGTAACCAGAAGTCTCGCCACCGAGTGGCCAGTTAGTCCATCGCTTCTCACTCATGATGATGCGGTGGTAGAACTCAAGGACAGGAACGTCAGGGAGTTCAGTCAACCAGATGTCCATGGCTTCATGCCATAGCACTTGCATCGTGTCGATGTCATCCGGGTGAGTCTTTGCAACTTCGTCAGTAAGTTCGTCCCACCGCTCGTTTTCCCAGTGGTAGAAGTTGACCTGGTGTCCACCAGGAATGTTTACTGATGCTGACTGGTAAAGCTTCATGGTGAAGTAAGGGTCACGGACCGATCCGCCGTGTCCAAACATCAGACATTCGAAGTTACCTTCAGCCATTCGTGAAGAAGCATCGGGCGGCTGTGAGTAAGCGGCGTTGATGCCCTCACGTCGCAGCTGTTCAGCAGTGATAGGACCGAGGTCCACCCACGGGCTGAAACCAATGATTTCACAGTTGATGCCGTTGCCCTGAGCGTCAACCCAGGTGTCATCGTCACCAGTCTTGGTGTAACCGGCACCTTCAAGCAATGAAGCGGCCTTGGCCGGGTTGTGCTCTGTGGTGTCGTGTACAGCAAGGAGGTCCGCTACGGAGTCAAAGTATTTCTGCAGCGGCGGGTACTGAGGCATGGTGAGCGGGTTGAATGCCGCTGCACCGTCGTATGCCACATCAGCCAGCTCTGCTCTGTCGAGGAAGTAGCTGAATGCCCATCGTACGTCTTTGTTGTCGTAAGGACCGAACTTACCGGAGTCGTTGAAACCAATCGATACCGGCCACCAGTCGACATAGCCGTAAGGCGCGTCTTTACCGGTGTGTGTTACGAGGTCTGCGTTCTTGCCCATCGTCTCGATGATGACAGCCGGAGTTGTCATTGCCGAGTAGTCGACGGTGTCAGAAATCAGAGCCTGCGACCTAACCGTCTGGTCAGGTGTTGGCAGGTAGATCACACGCTTCGGGCCAGGCAGCTTGTTGAACTGATCGAGATCAGATGCGCCTTCACCCCACCACGAATCGCGGCGGTCGATGATCTTCTGCTCAGGTGTTCCAGAAACAACCTCCCATGGGCCTGTCGTTAGAGGCCAGCCCTTGGCGGGGTCGTAGTCCTTGAACGTGGTCCAGTCCTGCTTGGAGTAGTGGTGCTCTGGCACCATGTATACGCCAATGTCGAACTTGTACGTCAAGAGGAACATGAATCGTGGGTCCGGTCGGTCAAGCAATACCTTTACGGTGTGGCTGTCGACTTTTTCCGCGCTATTCATTGCGTTGTCAATGTCGTTACCCCATCGGACTTCTTCTTTGAGGTCCTTGAGGGTGTTCAACGTGTAAACAACGTCATCTGCGTTGAATTCTTCGCCGTCTGACCAGTTCACACCTTCACGAAGGTGCATTGTCAGCTCGGTAAAGTCGTCATTCCAGTCCCAGCTCGTTGCGAGCCACGGAATTGTCTTGTTGTCGAACGCACTAAAGAATGCGAGGGGCTCAAAGATAATGTTTGGACCGGATTGGTGGTTTGCCCCAATTGCGTAGGGATTCCACAGTTCATGGTCGACGAATCGACCTTCGGCACCACCCAGGTAACCGATGAACGTGTCATCGCGGGAAATATCCGCAATATCTACGCTACCAGCTGGCTCGTCGACCGCTGGGGCCTCAGTTGCCGGTACCGCGGTAGCTACAGGCTCTGCAGCCCCGCTACCATCGTCAGAGTCTTCATCATCTCCGCCACCACAAGCAATTGCCGCAATAAGGGCAATTGAAAGTATGGCGAGGAAGAGAATCCTCCACCTCTCAGTAAATGTCATGCTGACCTCCGAATAAATATCAGACGCGAACTAAACAAGCCGTCGTTCGACAGCTTTAGTTTGTGGCAAGAATTTATATCTCAAACCACCTAGGGAGTCAATATTTGCTTACCTGTTTCAGCACCAATATCACGCTATTGTGTGTTTTTCACAAAAACGATCCAGCGCTATTCAGTTCATACTGAGGCATTAATGTTTGGTTCAGTTTTACCCTTCGTAAGTGACCAATTTGACGAGCCTCACGCTTCATTACGAATCCAACATAGCCAGCGACGTAAACACTTGTTATCTTTGGACACCACAAATCCCAATATTTGCTTATTAGTCAAATATTGTTCGTCCCGCCCGTGATTAAGCACTATTGAATCGAGTTTTAGCCCGTGACAGAACAAGCGCAGGCCGCTGAAAGCTCTTCACGTTCAAATGACACGTCGATTTCCAAAGTTATTCTGGGAATCTTCAGCCATTTCATTGTGAAGCGGTTCCTGTTTTTCCTTTTTATTGTCTGGCTAGCGAGTACCGTGATTTTCATCATCCCTCGCCTGTCAGGTCAAGACCCCGTTAAAGAGAAGCTGCTTCTCGAGGCACAGCGCGGTGGCGCCATGCAGACGGGTCTCGACGCCATGGCCAAGTCGTACCAGAAGCGTTTTGGTCTCGATCAGCCAATGTGGATTCAGTACACGAACTTCCTGAAAGACCTCGCCAGGCTCGACCTTGGTATATCGATCGCTTTCTTCCCCCGCACAGTAAACGACATCGTATTTGAATCGTTGATGTGGACTTTAGGATTGATGGGGACCGTGACCATATTGGCGTTCATCTTAGGAACGCTCGCGGGGGCCGTGCTGGGTTGGCCTAGAAGACCTCGTTGGGTGCAATACGTATTCATGCCGTTACTTACGCTGGCAGCTATTCCGCAATATCTGCTGGCAATGATCATGATTTTCATCTTCGCGTTCTCGTTGGGCTGGCTACCTCTGTTTGGTGGTTATTCCGTAGCAACGGTGCCCACGCTGACATTCGAATTTGTGATTGACGTGTTGAGGCACGCAATTCTGCCGGCATTCGCAATTCTGTTCTCAGTGGTTGGATTCTGGGCGATCGGCATGCGAGGCATGATGATCAACACCCAGGGTGAGGACTACATGATTCAGGCCGATGCCAAAGGCTTGAAGGGTTCTCGCATATTCATGCGCTACGCAGTTCGTAACGCACTGCTGCCACAGGTAACTGGCCTGGCCCTTGTACTCGGAACAATCGTTACCGGGCAGGTACTTGTCGAGCGGGTGTTCTCATACCCGGGCATCGGCGACATCCTGTTCCAGGCAATCAGGTTGTCCGACTTCTTTGTAATTAGAGGAATCGTGATCGTGATCATTCTTGGTATCGCGGGTGCAACGTTCCTGCTTGACATCCTCTACCCGTTGCTTGATCCCCGTATCAAGGTGAGGAACTCGTAGATGACAGAACAAGTAACTACACCAGACACAGCGGATCTGATTGAAAGCGGCGGTTGGACTCAGTTCAACGCAGAGCGTGTTCAGCCAATAAAGCGATATGCGTTCAGAAACCCTTCCCTTATTTGGGGAGCGGGCTTGCTGCTCTCATTGCTGCTGTTTGTTGGTATCGGCCACGTTGTATGGGATACCGAACAGTTCCGACCTCTTTCGACGCCAACTCGTTTGGCACCAACGCTTTCGCACGAAATAACGAAACTTGGCGAACCCACGGGTGAAGTCAAGTCGTTCCCGTTCGGAACCGATACAGCGGGTCGTGACCTGCTTGCGGTGGCCATTCTGGGTACGCCTCTTACACTGCGAATCGGCCTGATCGCCGGATTCGTGTCAATTACATTCGGTACGATCGCGGCTTTCATGGCCGCCTACTACCGAGGTTGGATTGACGGTGCAATTCGATCGGTAGTTGACGTGGGTCTGGCGATGCCGGGTCTGCTGATCTTGATTCTTATACGAATCAACATCGGACGTGAACTGAGTATCGACGAAATGGGATTTGCGCTTGGGTTAGTGGGTTGGGTGTTCCCGGCCCGCACGATTCGAGCTCAGGTGCTTGTGATGCGAGAGGCAACTTATGTTGAACTTTCGCGACTGTCGGGAACCAGCGGCATGGGAATCATCTTCAAAGAGATGCTCCCGAACCTGATTCCATACATCACGGCCAGCCTTGTAGGTTCGGTTGCTGGAGCCATTCTTGCGTCGATCGGCCTTGAAGCCATCGGTCTTGGAAACTTCAGCACGCCAACGCTTGGCATGACCATTTACTTCAACATCCAATTCTCATCGATCACGCTCGGCATGTGGTGGTGGTGGTTACCGCCGCTGGTTGCGATTGTGATTGTGTTCCTTGGATTGTTCTTGATTTCATCAGGATTGGATGAATGGTCCAACCCACGATTGAGGAAACGCGTTTGAGCACCGAACAATCAATACAAACTTATAGAGCAGATGCACGGATCTCCGATATCGACGCTCTCGTTGTAGACGGCCTTTCGGTTTATTACGAAACCGAAGGTGGCACGGTAAAGGCCTGCGACGACGTTACGTTCACCCTTAAACAGGGTGAACGGTTCGCTCTCGTTGGTGAATCGGGGTCTGGCAAGACAACTCTCGCCATGGCTCTGATGCGGCTAACGCGACCACCAGGGCACATCGCCAAGGGGACCGTCACGCTGCACAATCGAGACCTAACGAAGCTCTCGGATGACGAAATGCGACAGGCACGTCTTTCTGAGATCGCCCTTGTTCCTCAGGGAGCGATGAACTCGCTTAACCCGATCATGCGCATCGGAAAGCAGCTCATCGACGGAATCATTGACCACCTACTTGATGACGACCCAAAGCCGACCAAGGACGAACTTGATGAAACTGTTCGTGACCTGCTCACCCGAGTAGGTCTTCGCCCCGGTGTGGCACGGTTGTATCCGCACGAGCTATCTGGCGGTATGAAGCAACGTGTAGCGATGGCCATTGGCATTTCGCTACGACCGAAGCTGATCGTCGCTGACGAGCCGACATCTGCTCTTGACGTTGTTGTTCAACGACAGATCATGCAGACGCTTGGCCGGCTGCAAGAGGGTCTTGATGCTTCGATCATGCTAGTTGGTCACGACATGGGTCTGGTTGCGCAATTCGCCGATACTATCGGTGTGATGTACGCAGGCAAGCTCGTTGAAGTCGGACCGGTAGAAGAAGTCTTTAATAACCCGAAGCACCCGTATACAAAACTGCTAATCGGAAGTCTTCCGTCGCTGCAGGAAAAGCGGGAGTTTTTGGGAATACCAGGCCTTCCGCCACAGCTTGTGGCACTGCCAGAAGGCTGTTCGTTTGCAGATCGTTGCCCGTCTCGCTTTGAAAAGTGCGATGAGCCAATCGAAAAACTTGATGTTGGCGGCCGTAGATTCGTGGCTTGCCACCTGTACGAAGATGAGGTTCAGTCGTGAGCACGTTTCTTGAGCTAGATCACGTAACTAAAACCTTCGGTAGCGAAGGAATGTTCGGTAACGGCATGGTGACCATCGCTGTTGACGACGTTTCGCTGACTATCGATGAAGATGAGCCTTCTATCATTACGGTGGCTGGTGAGAGTGGAAGTGGGAAAACAACTCTTTCCCGACTTCTGCTCGGAAGCCACATACCAACTGATGGTCGAATGCTTTACCGCGGTAAAGATTTCACGCAGCTCACTCGCCGTGAGCGCCGTAACTTCCGTCGTGAGATTCAGCCGATCTTCCAAGATCCATTTGAGTCTTACAACCCGTTCTACAAAGTCGACCACGTTCTCGACGCCCCAATCAAAAACTTCAAACTCGCGTCTTCCGACCGGGAAAAGAAGCGAATGATCGAGGACGCTCTCGAGATGGTTGGACTGGTTCCCGGTGAAACGCTTGGCCGCTTCCCTCACCAATTGAGTGGTGGGCAGCGTCAGCGAATCATGGTTGCCCGTGCACTTCTTCTGAAGCCACGAGTAATTCTTGCCGACGAGCCGGTATCGATGGTCGACGCATCGTTGAGAGCAACAATTCTCGACTCGATTCGCCGACTAAACCGAGATCTTGGTATTTCGGTTGTGTACGTTACCCACGACCTGACTACCGCTTACCAGATCAGCGATAACATCCTGATCATGTACCGCGGAACGATTGTCGAGGCGGGTACGGTGGACGAGGTTATTCCGAATCCAAAGCACCCATACACAAAGCTGCTTATCGAGTCGATTCCACAGCCAGACCCGAAGAATCGATGGGGTTCAGAGCCGCCTCAGCAGAACTGGGACACCTCTGATGCTCAGATCGCTGGTTGCAGGTTCGCTGACCGCTGCCCGGCCGTGATGGACGAATGTCGTACCACCCAGCCGCCGCAGTACCTGATCAACGAGCACCAGCTCACACGATGCTTCCTTCACAAGGAAAGCGGTAAAATGACCAACCCGGACATTACATCGACGTTCCAGACCGAAGCAGAGACGGTCAAGGCAATTCCAGCAAACATGTAGATTCCGGCTAGCCCGGGTTCAATCTAGGGACCGAATTCATTGACTCCGAAGGTCACGGTGTAAACCGCCAGACCTTCGGAGTTAGTTTTTAACTTGAGTTCGTATTTGCCGAACTTGGGTAGTTCAACGAGTTGGTAGAGCCGGGTTTCTTCTATGGCAACAATGCTGTTGCCGTTGTCATCCCAGGTGATATCGGTGCCTGCTTCGTCGTGTGCAAGCGGGCGATTATCGAGTTCGACAATGAGCTCGTATCCTTCTGTGACGTTGCCCAGAACGGCGTTGACGGAGGTTGCATAGAATTCGAACACCAGATGTGCGAATTCGTCCTTGGTGCCCTGTCCGCTTGTGATCGAGGTTTCAGTGTTGAGCCACTGACCCTGTAAGAAATACTGCCCGTGACGGCGCGTGCCATCGTCAACGTAGTCGACTTGAGCGTCTGGTGACTCGTAGTAGGCGTCCTGTCCGGCGTATAGCCCGTCGGAGAGGTAACTATTCGCGTAGCCTCCATAGAGTTCTCGGGTAATCGTGTGAGCGCCGTCTGATCGTTCTGGAGCTTGGACGTTCGACCACGCTACTTTGGCAAGATCGGTGCCGCGGGCTTCAAGTTTTTCCCGGATTATCGATTCGGTTTCCCTGTAGCCACCCTCGCCGAAGTGCCTGAAAACTACTTCACCGGTGTGATCGATCAGATATTTTGAGGGCCAGAAGTGATTGCCGTACTTGTCCCAAGTCTGTTTTTCGCTGTCGAGCGCTATCGGGTATTCGATTTCACATCGTTCCGCTGCCGCGCGAACGTTCGCAGGCAGTTTTTCGAAATCGAATTCCGGAGAGTGGATGCCTATGACGGTGAGCCCATGAGCGGCGTAAAGATCGTGCCATGCCGATAAATATGGGAACGTTCGGACGCAGTTCACGCACGTGTAGGTCCAGAAATCGAGCAGCACTACCTGCCCTGAGGCGGTTAGATCGGCGATCGTTAGTGGATTCGAGTTGATCCATCCGTCCAGGCCGACGAGCTCCAGATCTTCCAACATGAACGGCTCCGGCTGGCCGATGACCGCGAATTCATTGGAAGGCGGGGTCGCGGTGGCGGTTGGTGGAAGCACACCGGCGTTGCCTGAGCTGCCAGAGGCTGGTGGTTGCGCTGGCGCTGAATTTTCCCCACAGCCAACTATCAGCGCTGTCGAAAACAGGGCGGTCACGAGCAGATAGCCAGCTATGTTGAGTACGAATCGATGCTTCAAGCGAAATTCCAGCCCGGTTCAACAACGCGGTTGTTCGTGCAACGTGAGTCGATGTATGGGTACGAACTCAATGGTACTCAACCGGTGTTTCACTCGCGAATACGACACAAAGCCAAGTAACGACTCATCGACTGGAATACAGTCTCGATCAATGAACGCTATCGAAGGGGAGTCTTCACCGATTGGTGCGAACAAACTAATGTCGCCGACATCATTGCGCTCCAATCGGTTTGATTGTGAGTTTAGGAACTTGGTACAGCGAAGTCGGTCAGGAATTCGGCCTTGCCCTGAATATCGAGCTTGACTCTGTAAAGGTCGCCACCACGGTAGGTGTCCATTTTGAACCCTGGCGGTTCCATTCCTGTCGGCGTGGGATCGCCCGTGCCGTACGCCGCCGTCGTTACGTACAGCTCGTTCAGATCCTTGCCGCCGAACATCGCTGAAGACGTTTGCGCTGCAGGTATTTCCACACGACGCTCTTCGTTGCCGTCGGGATCGAATCGAACAATCGCGCCGCCGTACCAGATCGCCGACCACACGAAGCCTTCCGCATCGACAGTCATACCGTCGGGGATGCCCCAGTCTTCGGGAATCAAGGTGAATACTCGTTTATTCGTGATCGCACCGGTAGTTGGGTTGTGATCCCACTTGTAGATCTTGTGCACCGGTGAATCGGTCGAGTAGAAGGTCTTAAGATCGGGAGAAAATCCCATCCCGTTACAGAGATCCAGCCCATCGTCGATTATCTCGGCTGTGCCGTCTGTATTGAACCTGAATAGAGCGCAAGAGTCGAGGTGCCCGCTGCCGCCATAAAGGCTGCCGTCGGGGCCTACTGATATATCGTTTAGCTTGATCGGGTTGCCATCGACTTCGCCTCGATGCAACCAGGTGAAATCATCATCCGAATTCCACAGCTGAACGCCTTCCCACGTGCCAACCGTTAGGCCGCCCTGCTTGTTTCGGGTAACGCCAGCAACGTTGTATCCCTCGTGCATCAGGTTGTTTTTACCGGTAGCAGGATCGTAGTTCCAGAACTTGCCGCCCTGAATGTCGATCCAATAAAGGGTTTGTGATTCGACATCCCATACGGGACCTTCACCGACCGTAGCGTTTTCAGCTGCGAGCTTCTCTACCTCGTATCCCATTTATTTCTCCTGTGGCCAGCCCGATTGTGCCGGATTGGCGCGGTTCATTAAACATCTGCGTAGTTGAGTGGCTCGCCAGTCTATCCCAGAAATGGACATCGTCAGGTTTCGTGAGTTGCTGATGAAACTGCGCGCAAACGGCTATTTATGGTTTATATTTCCGCTTGAAACCATATTTCAAAATTTTCGACTCGCCATTATGTGCAGGAGTCAGTAATGCCATCTGATGTTTACTTCATGGACGCTAGGAGCGACTCAGCCGATACCAGCCTGATCGCAAAGACCACGACCGTGTTCGATGCGGCCGGACTCGACAAGCTGATCGAGCCTGGTGATGTGGTGGCGATCAAGCTTCACTGTGGTGAATGGAACTCGAGCGCATATTTGCGCCCGGTTTACGCCCGGGCAATCGCAGACCGAATAAAAGAACTCGGCGGACGACCGTTCGTTTGCGATACGACAACGCTTACGTATAGTCCATTTTCGACAAGGGCAACCGAGTTGGATTTGCTTCTGACGGCAGAACGAAATGGCTATTCATCTGCAGTGCTGGGTTGTCCGTTCATTGTTGCTGACGGCTTTGTTGGAACGAGCGACTATCGTGTCGACATTCCAGAAGGCTACCTGCTCAAAGAGGCGTACGTAGCGCAGGCAATCGCAGCTGCCGACGTTCTGATCACACTCACCCACTTCAAGGGCCACGGTATGGGCGTGATTGGTGGAGCGCTGAAGAACCTCGGCATTGGGGCGCAATCGAAGCGTGGCAAGTTCAATGTGCACATGGGTGGCCATCCGAAATATGGTGTCGGAGCCGCTGTGAAGTTCAATGAAGATTTTGTTGTCGACAAAGAGGCCGACCACGAGTGGGAGCTTATCGAAGACGCCTGCCCGATTGGTCTGTTCGAAATACAGGAAGACAACACGATCAAATGGGATAGAGACAAGTGCATGACGTGTCTCGGTTGCCTCGGGGTGATGAACCCGAGGGGCATTTTTGAGCCGAATCAAATGTTGTTTGACGCCACCGATATCGCAATTGGCGATGCAGCGCTGGCTGTTGTGAAGACGGTTCCTAAAGTTGGTTTCATTACACTGGCAATCGACGTGTCGCCAAAATGTGACTGTGCCGGGTTCTCCGACACCCCCATCGTTCCTAATTTGGGCGTATTTGCCAGTAAAGACCCCGTGGCGATCGATCAGGCGTGTGTTGACGCAGTTACTGAATCACCCGGGCTTCCCGGCTCGATGAGTGAAGAGATGGGCGTCGACGCAGCTGGCGAGCGTAAGTTCGATCTGGCTGGGGCCGCAATCGAAGGCCTATCTGAACAAACGACAATCAACACAGCCGTCGTCAACGGGCTCGGTTCACGTGACTACGAACTGCACCATGTCGAGCCGGTTGGTAGGGAAAAATTCAGGTTCCCGTACGACGAACGTCCCACTCGAAAACGATTTGAGCGTATGTGGGAAAAGTTCCAGCCGTTCCCGTTTGACCGATACGATGGTCAGGGCTACAACAGGCTCCCTGAAGTTGATATTGAAGCTGTAAAGCCGCACGACGGCCCGACAGTTGGAACGCACTCGCACGCGGCCTATCACGGCGATGGCACGAGTCACGGGCCCAACGGCCACGGAGCCCCTGAGAATCAGTGGCATCCGGGTGAAGAGGGCACGCGCACTCACTCGACCAAGCACGAACACTAAGCCTGTGCAAACGCTAATCAACTAAGTAACTTCTGGAGAACTACCGAAATATGCCAAGAGGACAGGACCTGCTCGACGAGGCGATATCGCTAATCACGGGAGCGGGACAAAACGATCTCGCTGATCGACTCACCGTTCAGCGTGACAAATTCTTTTTCAAGTCGCTTGCCGGCGTTCCGCTCGCCAATAAAGTGAAAAAGGCTGGAACCGCGCTTACTGCCGATGGTTCGGATGCCAACGTTTCGGCGGTCGAAGCGCTGGTCACTGAGATCGAAGCGAAGGCCGACGCACCGGGGACAGTCCTCACCTAATGGCAGTAGTTCTAGTTACGGGTGGTGTAGGGAGCATGGGCCGGTTGGTCTGTGCACTGCTTGCTGCTGATACACACACCGTTCGTGCATTCGATCTTCATACAGCCGACTTCGCAGGACTGCCAGACGGCGTTTCGGCGCTTCCGGGCGATCTCACGTCATCAACCGATGTGGCCAACTCGTTGAACGGAGTCGATGCTGTTGTGCATCTGGCTGCGATTCTGCCTCCGGTTGCCGATCAGCAGATCGAGCTGACGCAGCGGGTGAATGTTGAAGGCACGCAGATCATCGTCGATCAGATGAAGATTCATGCGCCTAAAGCACGGCTCGTTTTCAGCTCATCGGTGAGCGTTTACGGCACGCCTGAAGGTTCCGATGAAGTCTCGACTTCGCAGAGCTATGACCCCGACGATAACTACGCCAAGACCAAGGCAGAGTCGGAACAGATCGTGGTTAATTCGGGATTAGATTCCTGCGTGCTTCGAATTTCTGGCGTTTCGATTCCGGTGTTCCAGGAGCCTCCTGCCGAATGGCCGTTTCTGCCGAATCAGCAGATCGAGTTCGTACATCGTGACGACGCCGTGAATGCGATTGTTGCCAGCGTGACGGCTGAGCTGAGCGATGCAACTCGGATCGTCAACGTGAGTGGCGGATCTTCATGGCGAATGACCGGCGAGCAGTACGTCGCTGACTATTTTGGGATGATCGAAGTCGACATGGAAGATGCTATCTACCAGTCGAAGGCGGGGCATTTCTCGTGGTACTCAGACGAGGGCGGCAACGATGTGCTCGGGTATCGGAAGAACTCGTATCCAACGTATTTAGAGCAGCTTCAGGTCGAGATAGATCGGTTGATGGCCAAGTAGCGGCGTTCTCGATTCCCGACTCCCGTGCGGCTAACTCACCTGTAGAACAGATGAGGGCAACGGCCCGCCGAACAGAGTGTCCTGAAGCGTGCCCATTGCGTGGTCGCTGGCATAGCAGTCCGGGTGCATTTCGCTCAGTTCGCTGAACGATTTCTGCCCGAAAAGCACCCTTGAAAAGTAAGATCGTGGTAGTGGGCACTGGCGTCTTTACGGTCGATGAATCCGCTGGAAGTTGCAGACTTAAGCTCCCCCTGTTCGAACGTCATCTGGAGGCCGTTTTTATAAAACGATAGTTTCACTTCGCCCGACCAGCCGTTCAGTTCCGAGTTGGCAAGTCGGGTCTCGAATAACGGAGTTAGGTGGGTGACGAACTTTCCCATATCGGCGACTCGCACGTACCAGGCGTAGGGTTTCTTTTCTACGCCGAGTGCCTCTCTGTAGATGCGGTAGAGCGGGTGACTTTTGCCGAACGATAATTCGAAGATATCGTCTTTGATTTTGCCTTCGGACTTAAATCGTTTACCGAGGTTTTGCAGGTCGATCAACAATGACTTCGAAGCGTCGAGCCAGTTGATCGATTTGTCGATTTCAAACAGATCGACTCTTATTCCCCGTTCACCCATTTTTTCGAGCCCATACATGTACATACCGACCGGTTTGCCTTCTTTTTCAAGGATTCGGGCACGCCAATTCTAGGCACTGCCTTCACTCCATTCGAACAGTTCGGTTTCGAAGATTTGGGGGGTTCGGGCCACTGTCACGAATGCCCGATCATGAATGTTTTTGTAGATGCCAGAAATGAACGGGCATCCGATCGTTCTGCGTCGCGAGCCGTGAATGGGATCTTTTCATCGTCTTTGAGCTTCACCTCTTTAAGCAGGTCCAACGAAGTCACGCTGCCGCCGTAGGCGTCGATCGCGTACTCGTAGCCGAATTGCCGGTAGTAGTTCGGGATACCGAGAATCGTGTTAAAAAGCTGTCCTCGATCTGCCGACCACTGGTGCATTAGATCGAACTGCTTGCGAACGAGCCCACGGCGCCGATAGTCGGGGTGTGTGCCCACGATCTCGGGCATGCCCATTGGGGTGTCGATACCACCGATATTCCATACCTGTGACATGAGGCAAATGGTGGACACGATTTTGCCGGTCTTAGTATCTTCAACGACGGTGAAATCAGAGGGCCGATTGCGTCGTTGTAGCCGGCGAACAGATCCGCGGTCCAGGCTGCTACGTCATCACTCGGTTCGTTCTTTTCAGGATTTACGTGGACGAAACGGTTGAGCTCGATCGTCTGCTCGGCATCGTCGATCGTCGCTGCGCGGAGAACGAGATTGTCTTCTAGCTGGATTAATTCGGATTGCAATTGTTGAGGATCTCTTCTGACTGGCCGGATGACCCACGGTTCAGTTTGTGTGATGTGATCAGTATTGCCTCGTTCCGTAGCAGTCAAGGGACGTCTGACGTAACAGCTTTTTGTGATGGTTCGCTACGGAACACTCGCCATCTACAGTCATTCTGAACGACAGATTACGGTTGCTATAGATCCGCTCTACTTGACCGGAGCAGCAATCGTGATTCGAACCGATGGTTTGTCGCCAATTGTCGATATCGAGTAGTTCTTGCCCTGCTCGATGAACACAACGTCGCCGGCTCCAACACTCACCGAGTCCTCGCCGTCTATCGCCCATTCGACCTGCCCTGAAAGCACTACCCACCAGCGATTTTCGTCAGCATGCGAGGTCGGTTCAGACGCCGTTCCCGGTAGTTCGTGGGTATATGTCGCATAGTTGCGATTATCGGATACGGCTGCTTCGATCCAGTTGGAAGAAGTGCCATTGCGTTCGACAAGAGAGCTTAATTTCGTGTGAACCAAATTCGGGTTGGTTTGGCCCTCATCAACGGGGATTAAACGACACGGCGCGACGCCCTTGATGTCGTGATTGCTGTCAGGGTGCGTAATGCCAAACCGAATCGCCTGCGTGCCTTCTTTGGGTTGAATATCGTGAGCGAACCCGGCTGGCGCCATGATGATGTCGCCCCACTCAGAAAGCACCGGTTCGTACTGGCCGATTTGCCACTGAGTCCGACCATCCAGTGCAATCCAGAATTCATTGAAGTCCGGGTGAATGTGCGGATCTGGTGGCGTTCCCGGAGGTCCTGAAATCCAGACGGCGCGGTTGCGGCCATCTTCAAGCATAACTTCCGCCCAACGTTCGCCTTGGCCGTGACGTCCCATGGTGTCGGCGTGTCGGGATATTCTTCGATTCATCTGTGTTTCTACGGTCATAAAAAATTCCTCTAATTGCCAGCCGCTTGTGTCGCCAGTGCCGCCTGCATCATCGCTCGGGCGTATCCGACGGTGTAGGCGAATCCAGTATAGGTCGTTGCTGAAATTCCGTCGAACGGGAACTCGGTGTCGGAGTCGTTTTCTGGCGGGTGTTCCGGGTAGATAAGGCGCGGGTATTTCTGGCGAACAAGCTCACTCATTACGGCGAACATGTCTACTTGGCCCTCATCGATCCAGACCTCGGTGTAATCAAGATTCGGTACCCGCGAAACAACGTTTCGGAAGTGGACGTGGTTGATTTGATCACGTTCGCCGAAGTATCGGCACGTCTCGACCGGATCGTGTCCCAGTTCTCGGGTTACGCCGCAGTCGAAAGTAATGCCGTTGTAAGGGCTCGGTACGATGTCGCACAAACGCTTCCAGCCCTCGACCGTGCTCATGATCTGCCCGCTTCCACGGCTGATAGGCGCTGGTGGATCGTTGGGGTGCAGTGCGAGCCGTACGTTCGCTTCTTCAGCGGCTGGCACGACGGCTTTGAGGTAATAGGTGACGTTGTCCCACATATCGTCGAGCGAATGGGCTGTCTGGCCCTGCAGAGGCGGAAGGTCCTTGATGCGATCGTTGTTGAAATCCATCAGGCCTGATCCACCACGACCCGGCACAACCTTGTAGCCCTCGACGATGCGGTGGGCGTAGAAGTTGTATTCCATCACTGGCAAACCCTGCCTGCCAGCGACTTGAATTGCCTTGATGATTGTTTCGATATCTTCGTCACGACCGTCCTCGCCGAACTTCACTCGTTCGGAGGGATCGAACATGATGTTGCGCAATTCGAGATCGGCGTCGGCGACACGGTCGATGTGCCGCTTCAGGTTGGCGTCAGTCCAGGTTTCAAGCCCGCCGGTGTCGAGGCCAGCCATGCTCACGCCTTTAACCCCGAGTTGCTTGACCCGCCTGAGCGTGCGATCTTCGAGATCGTTCAGAAATAGCGTGAGAGTTGGGGTTTCGCTCGACTCGGGCCAGTGTCCCTGCCCTTTGATCGAATCGTGAATTCCGGCCTTGTCGTAGATCACTCGTTATTTCCTTATTTAGCCCGTTAGATATCCGGTCGCGTACCCTAAAAATCGCCTAAACCATTCCATGCGCAACGTATTCGTAGTCGGCAGAAGCGTAATCGGCTTCCCATCGCTTTTCGATGCCGGCGCGCCAGTCTTCGGCAAGCTTCTTTAGCTCGGCGGTAATTTCAGGTTCCTTGTCAGCTAAATTCACAGTTTCTCCGGGGTCGTTCTCGACGTCGGAAAGATGTATTTCAGCAATTGGTTCCGTGTCTTCGACAAGTTGACCGTTTAAGACGAGTTTCCACTTGCCACTTCGTACCGCTGTCTGGCCGTCCATTTCCCAAAAGATAGGCCGATCTGCAAGATCATTGCCATCGGCTACGTGCGGCAGCAGGTTTGTACCATCGATTTCGTACTGTGAGGCATCGGCGCCAACAGCCTCAAGCACCGTTGGGACGATATCCATCGATGCGCACGATTGATCACTCACCTGCCCTGCCGGAATTCGCGCTGGCCAGTGCATGATTGCGGGTTCTTTGACGCCGCCATCAAACAGGCTGAACTTGTGACCCTTTAGGCCGCCAGAGGTTCCGCCGTAGTAGGGATCCTGCGTGCCATCGAGCCAGTTCCGAGACTCTCTTGAGGGTCCGTTATCTGAAGTAAATACCGAGAGAGTGTTATCGGTTAAACCGAGTCGTTCTAGTTCATCAATAATTTTGGCGATAGCGTCGTCGACCGCGCTGATCATCGCTGCCATAACCTGTCGATCCCACGGCAGATCGGCGAAGCGATCCATGTATTCCTGTGGGGCGTGCATTGGGTAATGCGGGGCATTGAACGGCACGTAGAGCAAGAACGGCTTATCGGACTTGCTCATCTCCCGTATGTACTCGATAGCCTTCTTGGCTATCAGCTCGGTGAAGTACTCGCCATTACGCCAGATTTCCTCGTTGTCTTCCCAGAGATCGTGGGTTGGGTTCAAGCTCGGGCCGGGTCGGTTGGCTCCCCAGTAGTAGATGTGCGAATAGAAATCGATACAGCCTGCCATGAAGCCAAATGTCTTGTCGAATCCGTGGGCGCCTGGGCGGGACTGTTCGGCCAAACCCAAATGCCACTTGCCGGTGAGGGCGGTCTGGTAGCCCTCTTTTTTGAGCATGGTTGCGAGGGTTGGTGTTGTGGCTGGAAGTCCGGTGGCCGTACGGTGCCCTCGTAGGATCGAACGGACGCCGGCGTTGCCGGGGTAGCGTCCTGAAAGTAACGCAGCTCGGGAGGGCGAACAGACAGGGCTATTCGAGTACCAGTTGGTGAACCTGATGCCGTCTTTCGCCAGTCGATCGAGGGTGGGAGTTTTGAAATCGGTTGCCCCCATGCACGATAGATCGCCGTACCCCTGATCGTCGGTTAGATAGACGATTACGTTTGGTCGCGAGTCAGCCATTCGGGTTCGTTCCTGTTCATCTGTTTTGGCGGCGGTGTAAACACTCTAACGATGCGACAGCGTATCGGAAGAATCGGAGTTTGAGGGGGTAGATAGACATCGCCCACTACTTATTTCCCGACGGGTGCGAGGCGATATCTCAAATACCCCTACCTACAGCCCCATCGTTATTACGCCCAGGCGTCGGGTGAGGATTGCGTTCTCGCGGTAATCGATAGGGATAACGATTAGCGATGGGCCGGTGACCTGCCCCCCAATAAGTAGACCAGAGTAAATGTTAGAAACTCTGGTTGATGAAGGGGGTAGAAATGCCAAGAAGGAAACACAGCCCGGAGCAGATTCTGGGCAAGCTGCGTGAAGTTGAAGTATCCCTGGCCAAGGGCGAAACGGTTGCTCGCGCAGTAAAACAGATAGAGGTAACCGAGCAGAC
>Ga0209402_10000345_pt1 | contig 58332 bp, 39 predicted proteins | sample ArcticOcean_MG_C_3_FD_187437 | JGI IMG/M metagenome (GOLD analysis project Ga0209402, IMG submission 187437) | Marine microbial communities from western Arctic Ocean - ArcticOcean_MG_CB8_126 (SPAdes) (version 2) | ecosystem: Environmental > Aquatic > Marine > Oceanic | place: Arctic Ocean... | reverse complement strand
TTCGAGGAGGAGGGGTACGCGCTCAAGACTGTTGGCCGGGACCTGGTCATCGGCGGCAACAACGACGGCCACTACAAGGGCACTCTCTACGCGGCATACGCCCTGCTCGAACGTTTAGGCTGCCGCTGGTACTTCCCCGACGAATGGGGCGAGGTCGTGCCCGAGAAGAAAACGATCACCGTGCCCGATCTTGACGTCGTGTCCCGCCCTGATTTCGCCGTGCGCAACGTCAATCCGTCGGGCTGGGTGCCGATGACGGGCAAGGAGCGGGAACTTTATACCGAGTGGGGCGAGAAGAACGGCTTCAATTTCCATCGGTTCTATCCGATGGTGGGCGACGGATACGTCGGCTACCTGGCCCCTCCCTTGGAGTACTTCGAGACCAACCCCGAATTCTTCGCGATGAACGAACAGGGCAAGCGCCACCATGCGGAGCAGCCACGGGTCACGATGCTCTGTCTGTCCAGCCCCGGCCTCTACGCGGAGAGCGTGAAGAGCCTGCGAGCCGCCTTCGCGGGCGAGAAGAAGATGAACAATGTCGATGAGCTCGGGTTCGGCATCAGCCCGCCCGACGGCCAGCCGTTCTGCTACTGTGAGGAATGCCGGAAGGCGAGTGAGAACTTCAGGTACCCGCGCTACTTCGAACGCCCTTTCCAGAGCGAGGAGTTTTTCAGTTTCGCGGCCCGGCTGGCGCGGGAGTTCCCCGACAAGATCGTCGCGACCATGGCCTACTCGATACGGGAAATGGTGCCGCAAGGCGTCGACATTCCCGAGAATATCAAGGTCATGTATACCTCCGCCGCCTGCGACGTGCTGCACGCCAACGACTCGAAGCTCTGGCGCCGCCGGGACTCGCTGCGCAACCTCAAGGACTGGTGCGAGCGGTCGCCGCACGTCACGATCTATGACTACAACCCGGGCTTCGTCATCGGCAACTGGGTGCCCGAACGCGATACTGCCAACTTCGCCATCAACGCACCGATCCTCAGGGAAATCGGCCTCAAGGGCTACGAGGCCGAGGGGCGCAAGGCGTTTATGACGACCTGGACGAGCTACTATGCCAGGGCAAAATTTCTCTGGGACGCCGACACCGACGTGGAGGCGCTGATGGCGGACTTCTACAACACCTTCTTCGGCGCCGCGGCCGGTCCGCACGTCCAGGCGTGGTGGGAGGCGTGTGAGGACGTCCTGGTGAACTCGCCGATGCAGGCGCACGAGGATTTCTTCATCAATCACATCTACACCGTTGACTTCGTCCGCGGCATCCTCAAGCACGTCGAGGCGGCGCGCCAGGCACCGGCGAGCCAGGTGCAGCGCGAGCGGGTGGAGGCCTTCGCCCTGATCGCCGATCACCTGATGGCCTACGCCGATTTGAACGCCGCAGAGATGCGCCTGGACTACACCGCCGCCGCCGCCGCCGCCGGTCAAATGGTGGCGCTCGAGAACCAACTTCACGAGATCTATCCGTTCTTCATCGAGAACGGCCCCATGCAGGAGAGATTCTACTTTCCCGCAGGGCGCCAGAAGATCTTTGCCACGCACGCCGCCAAGATTAACGGGGAAAAGGGCGAGCTGGTCGCGCCGCTGCCGCTGGAGATGACATTCCGCCGGGACCTGCACAACGAGGGCATCGTCGGTGGCTGGCACAAGCCGGGGTTCGATGACCGCGACTGGGGCACGAAGAACACCTACTACACCTGGGACCAGCAGGACCCGCCCGAGGACGAGGCCGGACACGACTACGACGGCATCGGCTGGTACCGGGCCACGCTGGAGGTGGACCAGAAGTTCAAGGGCCGCACGATCAAGTTCTGGTGCGGCGGCACCATCGACGAGGGATGGGTCTGGATCAACGGCAAGTACGCCCACCACAAGCCCAGCAGCGTCTGGTGGTACCACAACCATGCCTTTGAGCTGGACGTGACCGACCTGATCGAGCCGGGCCAGAAGAACACGATCGCCATCCGGGTCCTCAACCCCGCCGACATCGGTGGCCTGTTCCGGCGCGGCTTCTTCTGGTCGCCGAAGGAATAAAAAGATGCTTTTCCCTGCTCCATCAAAACGTCACCCGGCACAGCGATGGCAGGTTCAGGTAATAATTTGGCAACATCCCAAAACTGGGGTACGCCACGTCGAAGCACACGGAATCCAAAACCTCCCTTCCAAACCTTCATGAGCCACATGACCCAACCAGCACGATTCGTCCCGGCGCTGTGCGCCTTTCTCCTGATCCTCACGTCCAGCCACACGATACCCGTCAAAGTCACGATGGTGCCGGGCGCCAAAGACGGGTACGCCTGGGGCAAGGCCTACCATATCCCGCCCGAGACAACCACCGAAGAGTCCGGCTACTTCGGCCTGTGTGAAGGCAAGAACGGGAAGATTTACGTCGGTACAGCAGCGTATGGACGCAATGCGTACCTGGTCGAATTCGATCCGGAGACAGAGAAAATGCGGATTGTGATCGATGCCCATGAGGTCGCGGGGCTGCCCCTGACACCGACCGGCTACGCCGCCCAGTCCAAGATCCACACCCGCAATTTCGTCGGACCCTCCGGCACGATCTATGTCGGCACCAAGCAGGGCTATGCAACAGCGGCTGAACAGGAGTCGGGCAACATACCGACATACCTGGGCGGTTACGTGTTGACCTACGATCCGGAGACCGGGACCGCCCGAAACCTCGGTATGCCCATGCCATTAGGAGATCCCCGGCTGCCGGACGGTTCGACAGAAGGCGAAGGCGTGATCGATGTCGTCGCCGACGAGGCGCGTGGGCTGATCTATGTCATCACCTGCGAGCACGAGTACTGGATGGTTTACGACATGAAGCAGCCGGAACAAGGCTATCGCCTACTCGGCCCGATCCTGCGCGATCAGCCGAATACGCTGATCGACAAAAGAGGTCGGGCCACCGCGATCACGGCGGACTACAAGGTCGCGCGGTACGATCCGCAGACTCAGGAAGCAACTGTCGACGAGCTGCTGGTCGACGGTACCGCGTTTCTCGAAGTCATCGGGGACGATGCCGTACATCCGGATTGGCGGTTGGCGGAGGACGGCAGGACGGCGTACCTGCAGTTGTTGAACGACGCACGCCTGTTCGTAATCGACCTGGACGGCCCCACCGGCCAGCCGGTGGAGGCCGAGTCGCTGGGGCCGCGGATCATCGGCAACAACCCGGATTCCCGCAGCTCGCTCAGTATCGCTGCGGACGGTCGGGTATACTCCGTGATCAAGATCGACAACACGACCGGCATCGGCAGCGGCTCTCTGCATCACCTGATCCGGTTTGATCCGCAGCAGCGTACGATGAGCGACCTCGGTCCGGTGGCAGTGAAGAACCCGGACTTCTTCGATTTCACCAGCGGCAAACCTTCGACGCACGGCTTCCACACGCTGCCTGGCGGCACTTTGGCACCGCTGCATCACATCCTCGCCATGATCGTTGCCAGCGACGGCACGGTCTACTGCACGGTCCTATATCCGTTCACGCTCCTGCGCATCCCGCCGCAGGGGTAGGTGCAGGCAGTCGATACCACACGGGACCTGCACGGTCACGTTGCCACCCGGTTTAGCCCGGTGGCGGTGCGTTGACTGCAGTGGCGCGGACCGGATGTCAATGCATTCGTCTACAGGTCCACAGCCACGGCGCACACCTGCAAAGTGCCATCGATCGTGTCATTGTAAATCAGCCAGCGGCTGTCGGCACTGAACCCGGCGTTTACGCAGTTCCCGGCAAAGGCAAGGTAGGGTGTGTGTATCGTGGCCAGCGGCACGAAATCGATGTTAGTGGAGCCGATGTCGAAGGCGGCAACATAGACAGACAAATGGTCGTGGGAGCCCTCCCCGGAGACATACCGGCAGTTCGGCGACACGTTAATGTGCGAGTGCCACATGTTCACCGGGTCGGAGCAGTATACCTCGCGGCCATCGCGATCGGCCAGGCACAACTGGGTGGGGCAGGGAGAATACTCGGCGTACGGGCATTCGCGCACTGTGGGATCGTTCCGCCGGTCCTGAAACTTGTAGGCGATCAATTCGCCGTCGGGCCACCAGAACTCATGTGCGACGAGTTCCCCGTTCGCCTGCGGCCTGATTTTCCATGGCGGCCGGCTGCCATCGGTACGCGCCGCCCAGACACGCTGGTCATAAACCGCTGAACCGTCCCAGCAGTATCTTATCAATGTGGGATCGACCGGAGAACTGTCGACGTGCATCGGCATCGTGCCGTCGGTCTGCTGCAATATCGTAGCGACCTGTGTTTCAATGTCGAAGGCATAGAGGACACCGCTTCGCGGTCGTTCGATCAGGTTCCAAAACCAGTCGGCATCACAGAAATCGGGTGCCGGCAGCCTCGGCTGGTCGTCCTCGTGGTGAGACAGAAGAAGAGTACGACCGTCGCACGTGATATCGACCGGGTTGCCCGGGCAGTCCGGTGGCAGGGTAGTAACAGTCTGCAGATCGCCGTCGGGCAGGTCGATTCGCTGGATTTTATTGCCGTTCACGACCCAGAGGCGGCCATCGCTTTCGCGCAGCTTCAGGGCGAGGTCGAACCGCAGGTCCAGGGCCTCTGTGTCGCCGCTGTCGGGATCGACAAGAACCAGTTGCCAGTCCTCCGCTTGCATTTTGAACGAAGACAAGAGATTATATGGCTGCGACGCGATCGTGCCACGGGCATTCAGGGATGCGGATGAACTGGTAGCGGCGGTGAAGGCGATAATCCGGTGATCGGGCAACCGCCTGGGCAGTCGGAAATAGTCGACTATGCAGCCGCGCTGTAAGTCGGTAAATACATGAATTTCTCGGCCGGTATGCTCATCAATATGGGTTTTCATGGGAACCTCGTTCGTTCGGGGCTAATAGAAGGCACAGCGTATCAGTTTCAAGGTTGACAACAGCGATCTAGATTTCACCGAGCAGTTCGTGAAGTACGGCGTTGCCGTCGTCAGGAATCTGGTGGACAAGGCGTTTTGTGACGAGGCGCTGGATGAGATCAGACGGATGCTGGACGAGGACAGACCGGTAAACGAGTGGACGGTGGACAAGCCCGGCGTCCATTTTCTCCCCTTCTACGAAGACCTCGGTCGCGCCAACTTTGAGAGCAATGCGGTCCTCGAAAAGATCTTTGACCAACCGCGGCTGCGCGCCGCCTTTGAGAAGTTGCACGGCGGTCCGGGAAAGTGGGATGGAGTACGCAATTACACTGTCATGGTGAAACCGTACGATCCCAACGCCAAGGCAAAGATCGGCGACACGTTTCACGAGGACTTCGGAACGCCGCCGCCAGCCATTCTTTACCGCGGTTTCAACGCTTATCTGTTGGTGGCGGATACCGAACCGTTCAGCGGGAATTTCATGTGCAAGCCCGGCTCGCATATCATCGCCCAGCGGAAACTGATCGAAACGCCGGAAGCAGACGGCAACGATCCCCCCTTCAGAGATGCGGTCCTTGACGGACTGCCGACGTACGAATTCGTCGGGAAAGCGGGTGACGTGCTTTTCTGGCACCACCTGCTCTATCACGATGGCAACAATTCACATTCAGAGAATCGCCTGCCGCGCGTCGCCGTCGTCGGCGAGGTCTATCGCGAGAAATGGTTGACCGAGATTGACGCCGACCGCACCGACCTCTCGCCGTGGGAACGCAGCCTGGCCCAGAACGGGAGCTACAAAACGGTGCGTGACGAGGCCCAGGTAGAGCGACATCAGCGCGCCAAGCAGATCGCTAAGTTCGAGGCGGAACATGGCGTCACGGTCGACGACAAGTGGAAACACTATTCCGATTGGCCGGGATAATTCTTCCCGGTAAACGTCTCCAGGGCAGCGCGAAACTCGTGCTGCGGCCAAAGCGCCAGGGCGCGCTCCGCTTCGTCCCGGGCTGTTGCCGAGTCGCCCCGAAACTCCGCCAGGGCGGCCAGTGCCATCCGATAGTACGCCGTCTGCAGCGGATTCGCCTGGTCAGCTCCCTGCCAGCTTCTGTTCAGGCTCGCGTCAATGAATTGCATGTCGGCGGCGGACTCGGCATACAGCGAACTCATCGCCCATAGCCGAAGGGAGTTTTCGTCGTGGCTCCTGAGCTCGGCGAGAATGATGTCGATCTCCTTGCGCAGTTCGCCTTCCGCCTTACCGGCACGCCGCGCTTGCACTGCCTCGTGAAGGATTTCGAACTGGTAGTTGCAGATGATATGCAGCGTATCAAGGCGGAGATCAAGCTCGCGGGCCTCACGGAGATGATTCAAGGCCTCCTGGAAACGTTCGGTTCGGCAGAGGGTCTTAGCCAGTTCCTGATGGGTCCCGGCCAGGCGCAACCTGTCCGCTGGCGCAGCCATATCATATGCAGTATAGAGTTGCAACAGCTGACGCAGCTCGCGCTCGGCCAGTGCGTAGTCCCCGGACTTGTTGGCAAGCAGCCCGAGTCGCAGGCGAGTCGGGAATTCAGCGGTCGGCGGCAGGAACGACGTGAAGGCCAGGCAAGTCACGGCCATCGGTATCGCCCACAACACCGCAGTCCTGCCGATCGGCTGCCACGATTCCCGGTGTCGATGCCAGTCGACTATGAGACGTTGGGTTGCGTTAATCAGCCACCAAAACGCATATATACTCACGGGAATCCACACAGCGAGCATGCCGAGCCGGAATCTGCCGAAATCGTAATAAATAATCACCGGCAACGCCTGCACCGCTATCAGTCCGATCAGCAGTTGATAGCGTCGCCACTGGCAACAGCATAAAAAAATCCCGAGTACCCCGAGCCCCGCCAGCCAGCCGAATGTCGGCAAGCCCCAGCGGAGTATCGGCACGAACCGGCCGGTCACGTGGTAATCGGAGTTGTCCGGAGCCTCATAGTCGTTCAGCAGCAGGACCACCTTACGGACAGTCTGCTCGATCGCTCGAATCGGTTTCGCCCGGACCGCCCGGACCCCCTCGTCAAACCAGTACCTCGACGATTGCCCGCGGGTCAGTGACCGCCCGGTGCGCCGCTCCGCCTCACGCCTGAAGTCCGCGTGCTCGACACCGCTGGTCGGTAACACGAACGGCGGCGGTGAATAAAATCCGTCTACTGCCGATACCTGCGCAATGTAAAACACCTCCCCGCCGCCGGCGGTAACGACCACAAACTCCTTGCCGACGATCCAGTTGCGGACGGTCGAGGGTACGAGACAGAACGTGATACCAGCCAGGACTACTGCCGTCTGCACCAGCTTCCGGCGCCGCCGAACAGGTGTATCCGTCCGTCCCGTCCACACCCACAGGATGACCGGCACGACCATCAGCAAATGACTCTCTCTGACCAGACATGCCAGGCCGATGAACAGCCCGCACAGCAACGGCCACAGCAACGGCTTGCCGTCGCGGCTGCGCAGTGCTGCATACAAAACCGCGATCACCGCCAACGGGGAAAGGAAGGTCTTCATGATCGTGCATTCGTAAAATATAAACGGGCCGTACAGGGCCGCGGCGAACCCGGCGACAGCGGCGGTTCGGCCATCGAACAGACGGCGGCAGCAGAGGAAAATTAGCACACAGGTAAGGGCGCCTGTCAGCATCTGGCCAAGCAGAACCAGCGGCACCTGCATACCGATGAGTGTGGAACCAATGCCGAGAAAATAAGCGTAGAGCGGGCCTTGCTCGAAGACTTCACTGCCGAGCCAGCTGCCGGTCGCGATCCGGCTTGCCCAGGTCAGATAGTATCGGCTGTCAACCCCGAAATCCGTTAGCAGCGGGGACGTGGCGAATTGGGAAAAATAGACCGTGCGCGCCAGGAGCGCCGCCAGGAATACCCACAGTGTCGTCCTGCAGTGCCGCCGCGTGTCGCCAGCCGGTGTTGCCAAGTCCTGCAATTTTGATGGCTCGCCCACATCCTTTCCCGAACGGATTGTCATGTGGCTATCGGCAGCACTTCATGTTGCCTGTATTAGTCCGGCAAGGTATCTTCGGTATACGTCCAGAATTGATGCCAATCAGCATAGTTTCCAAATACATTAAAGGCCGGATCCCAGGCCAGTTCATGGTACGCGTCACCTACCCAACGCACCGAGCCGTCAAAGAAAAGTATCTGAAAACCTGCTGGAAGGTCACCGCCCGATGTATGGGAAGCATGGTTCCCGGGAGGTTTGCTCCGGGGCGTGCCAACACCGTCAGAAGCACAAATAAACTTCTCGGCGGCACACCTGGAAAACTTCGCTTTGCCCCCCAAAAGCCCATAAGGCCCCTGCTCCAGTATACCATAGCCATCGTCGGGCGTTGTATAGTCATGTGGCCCCTTGCGGCCCCTTATATTCAAAGCAAAAGTTGACCAAACCATCCCGCCACTGGCCGAGTCTCCAACCTCAGATATCATTGTTTCGGGGTCATACTCACCCGGGAGCTCAGCCTCATTTGAAGGGCAAACAAAGACTCTCATGTCCGAGACGTATTCCGCATGATAGAGCAATCCCAAAGGATGCCACTCACTTAAATGGTTCAGTGGTGCATCCTTGACGAACCACATCATCTCTGTTTCCCAGCGATAGGATACCAGGTTATACGGCAAATCGTCATTGGAATCGTCCGCATACATCACCAGGCCCAGGCCAATCTGTTTCAGGTTGCTGAGGCAGATTGCCCGCCGTCCCATCTCCTTTGCCCTGGACAATGCCGGCAGCAGCATGGACGCCAGGATCGCAATGATGGCAATCACGACCAGCAGCTCGATAAGGGTAAAACGGGCACCCCCCCTGGGCCTGCTTGCCTTGAGATTGGCCACAGGGTCGGAGGAATCGATCAGAACAGATCGTTTACACCTGATTTTTCGTAGTGTTTGATACAACTTTTCAGGCATCATTCAGTCACCTTGGCACACTGTTACAGTGCTGCTTGACGCTTCGGAAAAAAAGTCAGGTCATTGCAAAAAGTCGTTTCGCCAGGCGACAGTTCTCATGGAATTTATAGCACACTGTCGATGCGAAAAAATAAGCGATGCATCGGGAAAACCATGTTTTTTTTACCTTAACCGAGACACCCCGAAAGAACAAGCAATCCCCCCCCGTAGAACAATGTGTGATATTTGTCCGGTTATAGAGGGAAGACGCCGGTATCCATCGCAACACGAGCCAATTTACGACGTTGCACCGCATCGCGGCTGGCAAACAAATCAAGCCCATAGAAAGCAAACGAACGAACAGGTGAGTGATGGATGTCACCTGTTGTGAGACAGCAGCAGCTTGGCTATCAACTCGGGCCAATCCCCCCATTGCCAGAACGGGGTCCCCGGCATATCCGCATCGACCTCGCCCAGCACCGACATCAGCAGCACGATGATGCGGCCCTTGCCGACTCGCCGCTCGACGATCAACGGGGCCGTTCCCGCCGCCAACAATACCCGCGCCCCCGGCCGGACCTCAGCGTAGTGGGAATAGAGCGTGTACGGCTTTTGGGACCAGTCGAATTCGGTTGGCTTGCCCTGCCGCGGCATCAGATAAATCGGCTCACCTGCGCGGACCGGCGCGCCTGGCGTGACCGGCAGCAGCGCACCGAGCACCGAGCGCGCCCACCCCCCGTGACTGATCCCGTGGGTGTCGCCCATGATGACGACGGTGCCGCCATCCTGCACATATTGCTTGAGCATCGTCGTGCCGACAATCGTCACGGCTTTCGCGGGGACATTGTTCAGGACAATCACCTGGTGCCGGTACAATGCTTCCCACGTCGTCGGGAAACCGTCGAGTCGAGTCGACTGCGGATGGACGTTGAGATGGGACTGCGTGCGTTCTCCACCCAGCGTGCCGACTGCTTTGTCGACGCCCCAGTGCTGCATGAACAGACCGTACGTCTCGTGGATGCGAAGCTTGTCTGTTGCCAGCTTCAAGCCGTCGGGCCTGACCGGCTGCTCGATCAACGGCAGCAGTTGACGGGTGCTGAATCGCGACAGTTGCTCGACGGTAATTCCGTCAAACCAGACTTTTGTCGCGCCCGTCGCCTCCAATCCCCAATCACCGAAACCCTGCTCGCCCTTGAGGAACTCGATGCTGAATTCCTGGTAGGTATTCGGCTTGGCGAAATCGGTGCCCTTCAGCGACACTTTCTCGTAGCGATCCTCGAATGTCTTCAGCTCGCTGTTGCCGATGTTGCCGCGGATCATCGCCACGACGGCGGGGTTCGTATTGTCGTCCACCTTCAACCGGAAGTTTCCACGCAGCCTGCCGGGCCCCTGCATATACGTATACTCATACCACATGTAGCCTTCGCCGGGCGTGGCGGCGGGGTCCGCCAGCAAGGCCCAACCCGTACGCGCCTCGGCATCCTTGACCAGCCGGCTCTTGTCCTTCTCCGGCGACCCTCCGTCAACCAGCACCGCCTCGTGTTTCTGGTTGTAAATCGTTGCCGGGCCATCCGGCTCCTGTGCGTCCGCACCGGGGAACAGACAAATCAACAACAAACCGACTTGCAAGCAACTGTATTTGCCCATCAGTCTGTCCGGGGCACACTGTCCCCGCTCTGGTCTTCCCGGCAATCAAAGACGATGTTCGTCCAGCCCCAGAAACGCGGCACGACCACCCCCAGGCGGCGGTCACGTAACGGCTCAGTCGCCAATTGCCGGCGATGCGATACCGGTTCCGGCCCGACCAGCCAAGCGGTCACCTGCTCGTCCTTCCGCGGCTGAAACATGACCTTCACACCCTCTGCCGGTCCAACCGTCGTAACGCCGACGACTTCCTCTTCCGCCGGGGGATTGAACAACGGCACGATCACCTGCCGATGCGTCTCATCGAGCACCCGTTCACTGACCAGCGGCTTCCACCACAGCGGTCGCCGGCTTTTAACCGACACAACACCGCCGGGATCAGCCAGCTTCTGCGTGCGGATGTCCCAGAAATACGAGCCGTACTGGATCATGAACCGTTCGCAATCGCCGAAGGGGCTCTTGTGGAACGTCCATGGATGCCCGCCCACGACGTAGCCTAGGGCGGTGGAATACCAGTTGCCGCCGTTGTTGATAAAGGTATGCTGGGCGCCGTGCGAGCGCGCCAGATCCGAGCTGTGTCGAAGGTAGACGATAAAATCCAGCCAGCGCCGGTGCGGGTTTGTCGGGCTGTGAAAAGCCTGTGCGAGGTTCTCCTCCATCATCAGCGAGTCGTCCCGGCAGTATGTCTCCCAATCGTCACTGGGTTGCGTGCCCAGGCAGTTGATGCCCAGGTTATTACCGATTCCCACCGGCGGATCGATGGCGGCCAGTGCCCGTTTCGTAATCGGGAAGTGCTCAGGGCTGAGCGGACCGGCGTCGTAGCGGTACGCTTCCCATCCGTACTGCCCGACGCTCGCCACCAGCTGCTCGGTATGGAACTGCAGATAGGTCTTGCCGTCGACGGGTGACGGTGTGTCGAAGTGCATCTCGATGGCGGGATAGACATTGCCGCTTACCGTCTCGCCATTGAAGTACTTCTCCATGACGGCCGTGTTGAACATCGCCTTCTTCATCCATTCGGGCCGGCGACGGGCCACCTCGAAACCCGGCCAGCCGAAGGGGATGGCATTGGTATAGGCTACCGGCGCGATGCCGTGTGCTTTCATCAGGCCATTCACCAGTAGAATCTGCCGGCGCGAGAGGACGTAAAAGGTCTGCCCGCTGAGGTATGGTTCGTCGGTGTCTTCCGTCAAGCGGGTCGCATCCTCGCGGGCCCACGCGAAGAATTCGTCGTACGTCAGATAAGCACGACGCGAGGATTCGATAGCCAGCGTGCAATCCTTCACATACTGGTCCCAATTGCCCAGCACGGTCTTTTTGAATCCCTCCAGACCCAGGTGATGGGAACCCGATAGAAAGTACGGAATCCGCAGCACGCCGCTCCCCTGGATCATGCACCGGAACGGGCTGTCGGCAACCGCGAACACGTCACCACGTCGATCGATCACCTTCCCATCCACGGTCAATTCACCGACGGCCTCGTAACCGCCGTCGGCGGCGGGAACAGCAAACGGCACGGTGCCGCTGACAGTGGCCGACGCGGGTACCGCGAAGGTCTGTGCCGGGCCAGGAATTGTCTGATCCGTGTCGGTGATCACGACCGGCCGCAGGCCAACCGTTTGCGGCTGGTCGGTGGCATTCGTCAGGCGAAACTCCAGGGTGCCGCTTTCGGCATGCTTGTAGCGAAGCTTGACCGGACGGACCCAGCTTATCGACACCGGCAGGTCCAGCTTCTCGAGCTTCACCGAGGATTGCTCGACCTCCACAGTGCCGGCCTCGCAGGTTTTATCACCGACGTATACCAGGCCGACATTCGTCGGCTTGCCGCTCTCGACATCAAACGCCAGTGAGAAGGTCTGCCAGCGCCCGGGGGTCTCGAACATGTAGCCGCTCATCGGCAGCACTGCGGTTGGCACAGGAATCACACCGTAGCCCGTCGGGTATCGCATGCCGCCGTCGGCACTGTCGACCCAAGCCTGCAGCACCAGGGTGCTGGCGCCGTGCTTCCCGGTCCGGGCCCGCAGCGTCACCTCGTAGCGCCCCGGCTCCGAGATCGACTCCCAGCGTAGCACCGCCGCCTGCGGATAGTACCGGGGCCCGGGCTGGCCATTGCCCTGGACGTAGACCAGGTCGTTCGCCAACACCGCGCCGTCCTGCACCTCACGCGTGCCGTGACCTGCCTTCCAGGGCGGCACGCCGGCCGCGGCGGCGGGCAAAGTTAGGATTGCCAAGGCAGCACAAAGGATTGTGGGAATCGCTCGGGTCCGGACGAATCTCGTTGTTTTTGTCATATCTCCTTTCCTCCCACCGCCTGAGACTGCGGTTTCGTCCCCTAACCGGCACGTTTGGCCAGTCAGGGGGCTCGCCGGCATTCTCTCTGGTTCAGGGATCGATTAAACGGAAGCAATGTTCAAGCTCGCGGAGCAACGCCTGCTCCACTCAAAGTTGCAGGGCCGGAAATTACACATCCACCCGACGCGACATCCAACCATCAGGAAAAACGGTGACGTGCTCGAAGGCACAGGATTGCGGTCCGTGAAATACTTGTGAGGTGCCGACACTACCGAGCAGCGGGATACCGTGCCAGGTGCCGACAATATCGTGATGGTAGTGCCCGGTCAGCACACAGGAAACGTTGTTGGCCTTGAAGAAGGCGATAATCTCATGGCGGTTTTCCATGTTCCAATACGTTTCCTCCTCGTCCGGCTGCTGCACCAGCAGCGGCCAGTGCATGACCACGAACCGGTGCGTGGCGGCAGCATCGACTGCCGCGAAATGCTGTTTCATGACCTCCCACTCCGCCTGCTGCAGGTCTTCGTCCAGGTCGCCGCGAAGATGCAGGGCGTTGAGCCCGAGGAACGACGCGCCTTTATAGGTAAACGAAAACCCGGCAGGAGCGCCGCGGTCGAAATACGGCGACTCCGTACTTACCTCCGGTTCCAGCCAGTGTTTGCCGCCCTCGTCGTGATTGCCGGAGACGCCGTAATACGGCCGCTCCAGCATACCGAGGCATTCCATGACGATATCCAGTTCCTCGGCCGAATCGAAGCGATTGACCAGGTCACCGCCGAAGATGGCAAAATCGATCTTGTTCTCATCGTCGTTGATATAGCCGATCGCGCTTTCCAGGCGTGAGCGATCGCTGACACGTGCGTTCAGGCCGAATGGACTGTTGCAACCGATCTGGGGATCGGTGATGAAAGCAAAGTGGAATGAGTCGGACATAAAGCTTTCCGCAGGAGGTTTGTGATCCCGTACAGGGTGTTGGAGTTAGTTGGGGTATAAGGATTTGGACCGTCTACTCCAGAACTGCACGACTCCGATACTCCATTCCGGCAAAGTAGAACCAGTTCCGGTTAATCTGCTGGCAACCCCGCGAACATCAAGCGCCGCGACCGGACTCCAGGCCGCGACCCGGCAAGTGAAAGATCCGTCTCCGGGCTTCTTCATCGGCATTGAGCACGCCTTCCGTAAGCATGGGGCCGGTCAATCGCTGAGACCTGAAACCGTATCATCACGTTCAGGATGCCAGTAGCACGCCGCTCCGATCGCACGCAGAAGACGCTGCACGTCATCCGGAAATACCTGACCGATGGTACCGATCCGGAAGGTATCGGCGACACTCACTTTTCCGGGATAGATGACGAAGCCCTGTCGTTTGATCTCTTCATAGAAGCGTACAAAGTCGTAGGCCTCGTCGTCGGGTTCGAAGAAAGCCGTAATGATCGGCGACTGGCTCTGCCCCGGCAGAAGGCAACGGAAACCGAGGCTCTCCATGCCTTTCACCAGCACCCGCTGGTTCTCGGCGTAGCGCTTGTGCCGCGCCGCGACACCACCCTCCGCGTCCAACTCGCGCAGCGCCTGCTGGAAGGCTCGGACAACGTGCGTCGGCGACGTATAGCGCCATTTGCCGTGCCCCTCCTCCATCGTTCGCCACTGCTCGTGGAGGTCCAGGCTCAGCGAGCGGGCACGACCGCGGCAACGCGCCAGCGATTCCTCTCTGGCGATGACGAAGCAGAAACCCGGCACCCCCTCAATGCACTTGTTCGCGCTGCTGATCAGGAAATCAATGCCGAGCGCCTCAACGTCCATCGGGATGCCGCCGAAGCTGCTCATGGCATCGACGATGAACGTCTTGCCGCAGCCTTTGACGACCGCCGCGATATCGGCAAGCGGATTGAGAATCCCCGTCGTTGTCTCGCAGTGGACTACGGCGACATGTGTGACCGCCGGATCGTCAGTCAACTTCGCCTCGAGCGCAGCGCAGTCCGGTGGGGCGATCTCGCCGCTGTCGAGAACGACGTTGGAAATCCGCAACCGCTCGGCAATTTGCACGATACGGTCGCCATAGCCGCCGTTGGCCAGGACAAGAAGTTTCCCGTCTTCCGGCACAGCGCTGCCAACCGTCGCCTCGACGCCGAATGTCCCGCTGCCCTGCATCAGCACCGACGTGTAACCCGGTCGCGATGTGGCTAGGTTGACGAGACGAGCACGAACATCCTGCACGACGTCATGGTTGTAGTCGTCGTCCCAAGTGCACCAGTCCCGAAGCATCGTGGCGCGAACAGACTTCGATGTGCTCAGCGGTCCGGGCGTGAGCAACAGGTACGGGTTATCCGGAATCAAATCCGGATCAATCGGCCTATCCTTAGCGCTCTGCGAAGTTTCTGGTTTCATGGGGGATCTGTGGTCTGCCTGCCGTTCTGCACAGGACTGCGGTTCTTTACGTCACGGCTCCAAATCGGGTTTCCTTCATTTGTCGCCGGTTGGTTGCACACCTGAGCCCAGTGACCCGAGAATCCAATGGCCGAAATTCCGCAGATCGGAACAGCCACCGGCCTTGAAGCGGACAACAGTTGGCGATACAACGCTCATAGTCAGGGTAGCCTACAGCCTCCACGCCGAACTGACCAGTCGGCGGCGCTGTCGACAAGCAGCAGGCTGCAGCATGAGACAACGGCGACAAGAACGGCGCAAACTTGAAGCGACGGGATGAACGATTACGTTGAAAACTGTCGGGTAAAACGGCGGCCGGATAGGCTGAAGTGCAACCCACCGGGCACCGTGCCTGGTCAACCATAATCAGTAGCTTATTACGACATCCCGATTGTCCAATTTCCGGTGAACCAGGACGCCAACCGGGCCGGTGGACAGACCGGCTCCGCTTCGGTACTTTCCTCGTCCAGCAGCCCTCACAACCCCTGATTCTGCCATGAAAAAAATCTACGCAACGCATACCAACCACTTCGACCTGCTTTGGCGGCGCACCTGGGAGATGCCCTGTGAGTACGAGGGCAAACGCTGGCTGAGCTACAGCGAGCTCGAGGAGCTCGTCATTGCGCGCAATATCGAACTGGCCGAGACCGGCCGCGGCGCCTACCAGGTCGAACAGGCGCTGACGATGCGCAAATACCTCGAGCAGCATCCGGCCGATCTCAAACGCGTGAAAGCGCTGTATCAACAGGGCCTTTGGGAAATGCATGGCTCCGGCGAAGCGATTATCGACGTCAACCTGTGCAACCTCGAGACGATGATTCGCAACATGGCCTCGGGCGTGCGCTACTGCAAGGACGTACTCGAGATGCCACCATTGTCCGCTTACCATGCGGACGGTTTCGGGTCTTCGGCGCAGTTCCCGCAGGTCATCAGTGGTTGTGGCTTTGACGTCGTGCTCGGGCTGTCGTACCGCCCGGCGGGCGGAAAAATCTGGCGCGGCATCGACGGCAGCGAGATCTGGTGCGAGGTCTGGGGCGACGGGCGCGCCTACTTCTTCGATCACTGCTACCACGAGCCGTGCCGCAGCTGCGACGGCTATAACCGGGAGTCCTGCAAAGTCTGCCAAGGTGCCGGCATCGATCTGCCGCAGAACTTCTATCCCGAGCTCAAGCCGGTGGACCCGAAGAATGTCGCCGGCCCCGCAGGCGTCTACAGCATCTGCTCCGAAGAAATGCTGCCGCACGACGGGATGAATGCGAACTTCACAAAATGGCAGAAGGAATGCCCCGACGTCAGCTACGAGTGGGGTACGAGCCGCAAAACCTTTGCAGCCGTCTACAAGGCCGACCGAAAAAAGCACGGCGTTACATCCGTGTCGCCCGGAGTCGACAACAACCCGGTCATGAACGGCTGCCACGTCACGCGCATCCGGACCAAGACGGAAGCACGCCGCTGCGAGGCGGATTTCTTTGGCTGGGAGACGGCGCTCGCGCTGACCAACGGACTCGACGTGCGCCCCAAGGAATGGCAGCAACATTTCCTCGAGCTGCCGCTGTTTTTCTTCCACGATTCGGTTACCGGCACGAGCATGGATATAGCCGCGCGCGAATTAATGCTCCGGCTGTACGCGCACCAGCGAAACACCCGCAAGCTCGCGGTCAAAACGTTGCGGCGCACGACCAAAGGCAATGCCTCGTCCGAGCAATGGCGCCGGAACCTGAACAAGAAGCTCACTGTCTTCGGGCTCTCCCCGCAAAAAAACGCCTGCCGAGCGGAGCTGCCGGATTTCGATTGGCGCTGCGGCGAACACTATGTCCTGGTCGATCAAGCCGGCAAACGCCAACCGGTCATTCCGGCGTTTCACACCGACTCCCCTGCCCTGCCGACGGTTACTTACCGATCCAGTTCCGCCGTCGGTCCAAGTACAAGAAACCGGCCCGACACCTGTTCCATGTTTGCGGAGTTCTCAAAACTCGACCCGCTGCAATGGTCGGAGTTCAGCATCGAGAAGACGGCCGGCCCCACCCCGATCACTGAACCGAAGTTGAGTAACCGGCACGTCACCGTCACGCTCGGCGACAACGGCGTCGAGGCGATCATCGACCGTGCATCGGGCGCCTCGATGAAGGCCAAGGAGATCAAGATCGGCGAACTGTTTGTCGAGGAAGACAACGGAAACCCGTGGGGCACACGGAAAATTCCCGAGTGGCGGAAAGGCACGGCACAGTACACCGAGTTCCTGGGCGCGCTGCAATTCGACGGGTATCAAGAGGCATACTACGGCGGGCACTGGCTGCCGTCGACGGTGTTCGCCAGTGAAGGCGACCCTGAGATCCTGTGGATCGAGTGGTATGTCACCTTTCGCCTGTTGCGCGATGCGCGCCGGGTCGATGTCTCGGTCGAGCTCTTCTGGAAAACATCGAACCGACGCATCCGCGTGGCGTTCCCGACCGCATCAACGTCGAACACCGGGACCTACTCGATCCCCGGCGGTTGGCTGGAACGTAAGCGCTATGAAATGAAGGAAACGCATCTTTGGAGCCCGAACGGTGACTGGCCCGCGGTGAATTTCGTTGCCAACAAACCACGCAAGGGCAAACCCGGGTTCGCGGTGATCAACTACGGCACGCCATCGGCGCGGATCGAGAACGGGACGATGCTCTGTTCGGTGCTGCGTTCGCCGGCATTCGGCTATTGCCTGAACCATTACTGCATCAACTATCCGATGCCGACCACTGGTACGAAAGACCCCGGCTGGCACTTTTTCGAGTTTTCGATCGTCCCGCACTTCGGCAGGATGTCGGACCTGGCCCTGCAGGCCGATGCCCGGAACCAGTTGCTGCCAACGACCCTGGCACCGACAGGGACAATGCCGCAGACACCGCTGCTGGCGGTGAAAGGAGGCGGTGTCCAGCTGGTCAGCGTGAAACAGCCGTTCGATGAAAAGCAAGACGGCTATGTCCTGCGGCTGCTCAATATCAACGACCGCAAGACGACCGCCACGCTGACGTTTGCCGAGACCCGCGGCTTGCGGGTGCGCGAATGCAACATGATCGAGGAAGCTGGAAAGCCGAGTAAACGCTTCGCGAAAGGCGTCTACAAAATAGCCCTGGGGCCGTTTGAGGTTAAGACGATTATCGTGTCGACTACATGAATGAAGAAGAAAAGATTATCAGAACTAACCAAGGCAGACTGATGAAAAGAACCAAAAAAATTATGGCCTGCGTGTCGATCTTGCTTGCGGCGAATCTGCAGGCAGATCAGCAACCGGATGACTCGCTCCTGGTGGCACGCGTCGAAGCAGCCGTTGCAGCGTCCCGCGGTAAACCCGCTCACGAATACGCCAACACGTTCACAACAAGGGTCAACTGGGAAGGTGAAGGTATGCGGGTGTTGGCCAAAAAACCGGCCGGGTGGCCGAAGCTGGACCTGGACGGTGCGCGCGAGTTCATCAGTGAACGAATCGCGTTTGTCGAGGAAAACCTCGACTTTCCTGTACCTGCACCATTCACCGTACCGAAAGCAAGCGGGCCTGTGACGATCGATGGCAAACTTGATGATGCCGCATGGCAATCAGCTGTCGTTTTCACGGACAGCTATCCGATCAGCGAGCAGACGGCGGGCGGCCCGGCGACCGAATGGCGTATCCTGTGGGACGACAGGTTTCTCTATTTCGCGTTCGCCTGCACAGACACCGACCTGGTCGCACCGGAGATGCAACGTGACGCACCGGTTTATTCCGACGATTGCGTCGAGATGTTTATCCTGCCCCAGCTCCGTACCGGCAGCTACTGGGAACTGGTGATCAGTCCATCCGATTCCGTCTTCGACAGCCTGCACTCGAAGAACTTGAGTGAATGGGCATCAATCAATCGCAGTGTCGAAAACATCGAAGGTCTGCAACGCAGCGTCGTTTGCAACGGCACGCTAAACCAACCCGGCGATACCGATACGGGTTACACCGTAGAGGTCGCAGTGCCGTTTTCGCAACTGCCCGAGTATTCGCGGAGTCAGCCTGCCGCCGGACACCAATTGCATCTTATGCTAATGCGACTCGATAAGACCGGGAAAGATTCACACCTGGTCTACAGCTTCCAGCCGCTGCTCAACTGGGGACACAATATCTGGAACCATGCTTTGGTTACGCTGGGGGAGTAATTAAGAGAAACGATTTTCAGGCCAACCAAGGCAGATAAATGGGGCGGAGAGGCCCCCCAGACAAGTGAGCAATATGATGAGCACCACAGTCGGCGAAACAGTCATCGTCCACAAGGACCAGTTCGCCTACAACTCGCATCCGTCAATCACCATACTGGACAACGGCGAATGGGTCGCGGCGTTCAATCAATCCCGACGCCGGGAGGGGGGGCTGCTGCATCCGCCCGACGACCCCCTCTATCGAACGCTGTTGTGCCGGAGCGCAGACAAGGGTGCCACCTGGGATGAGCCGACATTCGCACCCGGGTTCGATTGGTACGGCACGGAGTGCCCTGGCATTGCGACCCTCGCCGACGGCACTGTTGTACTCAGCCAGTTCCGGTTCGCCTGGTACCCGCTCGAGACGGCCAGAAAACGCCGCGCTGCGGGCGAGAGAATCTTTTTGAACCTGCCCGAAAGGCGCTGGCCAACATCGTGGATAGACGATTTTACGGATGCGGACTGGTCACGCTCATCCTTCACCTGGGCACGTGGCTATCACGGGGTTTACGTCCATTTGAGCTCCGACAATGCACGCACCTTTGAGCGGACTGTAAAGCTCGACACGGGAAATTTCGTCGACGGCTACTCGCGCACCGGGGTTGTTGAGCTTGCCGATGGCCGCATTGCCTACGCAGTTACCGAACATCATCCGCCGGTCAACCGGTACACCTATCTTTTTATCTCGAGCGACGGCGGGGCGCACTGGGATGCGCCGATCGTGATCTACGATGACCCGGACCGCCAGTTCGGCGAACCGGACCTTGCCGAGGTCAGCCCCGGCGAATTATACTGCGTGCTGCGTTGCCTGGGGCCGTACATGTACGGATGCCGGTCCACGGACGGCGGCCTTACCTGGAGCCCCCCCGAACCCACGGATCTGCGAGGATGCCCTGGACACCTACTGGTCCTGGACGATGGCCGCCTGCTCTGCACCTACGGCAGGCGGGAAGAACCGTTCGGTATCCGGATGTGCCTGTCCGAGGACGGCGGCAAAACATGGCTGACGGACAACGAAATTGTGATACGGGATGACCTGCCCAATGGTGATCTTGGCTATCCGACAACCATCGAATACGAATCCGGCACGCTGTTTGTGTGTTACTACGGTCAGACTGACGACGGCGTAACATGCGTGCAGGGAACACACGTCACACTGGACTAACGCGGCAAAGGCAAATCGCGGCGAAAAACAGAATCCGCCGAACGATGCAGCGTGCGCAAGCTGAAACCCAAACTACATTACGGGCGCCGCGTCAACCCAGTCGGCCCGCCGCATCAGCAAAGGCGCTGAGGCTCCGACGTCTTGGTGCCCTTCGGCCTTATGGGCCTTTTCTCAGCGGAAACACAACAGCAGTCCACGAGATATGTTTGACAGTTACTGCAAAAGGTTGCGTGAGGCAACCGTGGAACGAAGGGCCACTCATCTGCCTCGCTTGAGGTTCATTGTCGTCACTGCAATTGCTTGCACGCTTGCGTATATCATGCTTGCGATGGTGATTGTTCCCCAAGACGGGCCACGAGACTATCACTTTATATACGAGCATGGTGCGATAACGGCGCTGTCAGCCCTTTTCCTTACCGCTGCAAGTGCTTTTTCCCTGGGAACCATGGTTACGCTCATTCGCGCAAAAGATCCGCACAAATGGGTGTGGCTGGTATTGGCAGCTGGCTTTGCGTTTCTGTCTTTGGATGAACTGTTGCGATTCCACGAGCGCGTAGGCCGGCTACTTGAGACGATAGAAAGCTCAGGGATTTTCAGGAGTTGGAATGATATTATCGTGATTCTATACGGCATCTTTGCACTGCTCATGATAGGCGTCATGCTACCTGCCTTGATGCGGTCGCCAAAAGTTCTTGAGATGTTTGTGGTTGGCTTTGCGTTTTACGCGATACATACCTTTATTGATTCAACAAATGAACCACCAACTGTGGTTTCGGTCATCTTGGAGGAATCCGCCAAACTCTTCTGTGGCGTTTTCTTGGCAATCGGCACATTTACGGGTTTGATCGGAGCGATTTGGAAACATATAACTGTCAACGCAACGCCGAACGATACATAGCCATTCGTTGTACCGAAATCGCCTATGCTTTTATGGGTGACCGGTCGCGACAATGCTATACCCCGTGCACGCTGCCCCTCAGAATTTCACTAAACTAATTCCGCCCCGGAAATCTCGATGTTCTCCGGCAGAATACTGCGGTATGGGGCAGCCAGGTGCTCAGGTTAGATTGACGGACAAGGAACACCATGAACATTGTTTTGATCGTACTTGAATCGCTTCGCAAGGATTGCGTAAACGCCTATGGCCAACCGCCGTGGGGCAAGGTTCACACACCACACCTTGACGCCTTTGCCCGCGAGTCGGTGATGTTTACGCGGGCCTATCCCGAATCGCTGCCGACCCTTCCCGCCCGAAGGGCCCTGTACACTGGTCGACGGTCGTACTCGTTCAGCAAAGGCGACGACCGCCAGGCCGGTGATTCTCTCGATATACCCGGCTGGGGCGCGATACCCGCGGATCAGGACACGCTGGCCGAAATGCTCAAAGCTGCCGGCTACCGCACGGGCCTGATCGCCGACGTCTATCCCATGTTTGAGCCGTCGAGTAACCACTGGCGCGGCTTCGACCAGTGGTCGTTTGTTCGCGGGCAACAGTGTGACCCGTATCGTTCCGGCCCGCGCCTGTCGCAGGAGCAACTCGATAATTGGCTGCCTGAAGAGATGCGGGGCCATCCGTTCCCCATGGAGATCATCGAGCGATCCATCATGAACATGCACGACCGGACCAAGGAGGAAGACTACTGCGCCTCGCGCGTCATGCGGGAGGCTGCCTGTTGGCTGGAGCAGAACGCCGACGCCGAGAATGATGGATATTAGGCTGTACTTGCGTATTCCAATGAAGCTCTGTAGGATGGCCGTTCGCGGCCGTCCCGAGCCTTGAATTGGGACGGCCGCGAACGGCCATCCTACAACCCGCAACCTTCCACACCACGACCGACACGATGGACTATTCCCAATACAAAGCAGCGTATGATGATGATGGGTTTGTTGTGGTGCCGCAGTTTCTCGACGCGACAGCACTCAGTGATCTGAAAACTAATGTCGACCGGTACATCCGCGACATCGTGCCGGGTGTTCCTGAAACGGATGCCTTCTATCAGGACCGCGACCGCCCGGAAACGTTGAAGCAGGTACATCACATGGAGCGCGATCCCTATTTTGCGGCACTCGTGGATTCGCCGGCATGGCGCGCGCTGGGCGAGTCGCTGGTGGGTGAACCACTCGCCGCAGTGGAGCCGCCGCAATGGTTCAGTAAGCCGCCGCAAACGGAGGCTTTGACGCCGCCGCACCAAGATAATTATTATTTCTGCCTGCGCCCGCCGAATGTACTGACGATCTGGTTGGCACTCAAACCTGTCGATCAGGAGAACGGGTGTCTGCACTATGTGCGCGGTTCGCACAAGGACGGCGTTCGCATGCACGACGTCACGTCGGTGCTCGGGTTTTCGCAGGGCATCAATGATTACGGCCCTGCCGATGCGGCGCGGGAGGTAATGGTCGAGTTGCAGGCTGGTGACGCCGCGGTGCATCACGGCGACACTATCCACCGCACCGATCCGAATCTGTCGAAGGCCCGGCATCGCCCGGCCCTCGCCATGGTGTGCAGAGGGGTGAGTGCGCAGAAGGATGAGGCGGCTGTCGCCGCGTACAAGGAATCGGTGCGCGAGCAGCAGGCAGGGCTGAAGGTGGGTGGGTAAAAGGGAGGTTGGGAGGTTGGTGGAATGTGAAGAGTGAGAGCGATGAAGAGTGGAGGCGCGTCAAGCCTTTGACGCCTTTCGATCGTTACCATTCGAGTCTGTATCGATTTGCGGTACGAAGGCTAAAGCCGCGGCGCTCCGGGAACGGCGCTTGCGCTTGCATGTATTGCGCGAGGTGCACCAAAATGGGATAAAGATCGGGGCGCGAAGATGGCGCACGATGGCGGGGCACGAAGTGACAGGGCGTTCGACTGCGGGAATCCGAGAACAAAAGTGTCAACTTTTCGTCAGGACTGGAGGCCGCTGCGCTTCGCTTGCGGGTGTTGGGAGCCGCGGTGCGCCATTCGTACTGGACCGTTCGAATGACGGGCTACAAGCGCTATCCTTCAGGGCGCGCCCGCCTCAGCGGACTGCCAGCTCGAGGCTCTCGATGGTCACGACGTCCTGCGATTGATCGGCCCAGAAGTTTTTCGCGGTGCCGTTCATTACGACGAATTCGTTCCAGCCCTCGCGAATCGCGTCGAGTGGAAACGTGAAGTTCAGCCCGATGTTGTCCGGTATGTGGTGCGTCATGGTGTCGACCGCAAACAAGAGATGCTCGTCCGGTGTCGCATCGAAGTTCGGCCAGCAACCGTTCAGGTAGACGCCGACGGGTGGCAGCTTTTCTTTTTTCTGCACGACGACCTGGACGATGAATTCCAGCCCGGCATCCTCGGACTCCCGGATCATCGGCAGACGCGCGGCTCGGCGCTCCTCCGGTCCCAGTGTCACGGGAAACGGCGCGACCGATTCGAACAGTACGTGCTGGTAGTAACCGGTCTGCGTCGACAAGGTGTAGAACTTCGGCTTGCCGCGCAGAAACTCGAGATCGTCGAGCCCGCGCAGCGCCGGATAATCGGCGTGGAACGCTTCATCGAGCCAGGGCCACAGGCTCGGGGCATCGGCGGGGGGGAAATTGTAGACTTCGATGCCGTCGACTCCGAGGGCGTGTTTCGCTGCCGCGTTGCCGCGAAGTATCGGCGGGCATCCTGGCGACAGGCGGAAGCTGACAGGGAGCTCGGCACCCAAGCTGGCGTTACCTGTTTTCTGGTGCGGCAGGTATCCCTGCAGCCAGTTCGGCGCGATTTCGACGACGCCGAAGACCGCGACCTCGGGGCCCATCATCTTACGCAGTTCGTCGCAGGGGATGTCCCAGCTCGTCTGCCAGGAATTCGTCGGCGAGATAAAGTCGATGATATCCTGCTGTGCCATTGCCTGCACGTCGAGTCCGATGTTGCGCATCTGGTCGAGGGTCCCGACGTATTTGACGCCGACGGGCCATGACTTGCCTGTCTTCTTCGACAGCTGCCTGGTCAGCGCGCGGATGTCCGCGTGCCATGCGGTGATCGTGTCGATCGTCGCCTGCGAAGCGCCTGGTTCGCAGCATAGCGGCCAGCGCATCCAGTCGATCTCGAGTCCTTCGAAATCGTAATTGGTCGCGGCGTCTTCGATCATCGACTGCGTGTGGTTCCGGACCTCGGCCTTCTCGTAGTTGAACCCCTGCCAGCCGCGCTGTATCGGTTCCGTCGGATTGTAGGTGGTGCCGCGCAGCCGCATGGCGGGGTCCTTGTACAGCTCGCAGTTCATGTAGCTGTCGGGATTTCCGCCGCCGTGCATGTCGTTCATGCGCACCGACAACCAGGGGCTGATGCCGTGTGTGTGGCACGCCTTGACTGTCTCCTTGAGCCAGTCGAATCCGGCTTCCGTCATGTCGAGGTAGCTGTCCATCAGGTAGGTCGAGGCAGCCAGGTAAGTCTCGATCTGCTCCGGCGTCATGTCGTCGCTGATGGCATACTCGAATATCGACCGATCGCCGCGGGTATAGCCGTCGAGGATTGTCTGAACGTTTTTCGACGGGTAGTAGACAACCTGCTCCATCGGATTGATCAGGAACGTGTCTACCCCGCTGTCCGCGAGAATGCCGACACCCTTGTGGATGTGTTCGGCGGTGAGGGGCTGGCCGGGAGCGCGGTAGAAGGCGCTCTGCGGCCGGTACTGGTACATCCAGACGTTGCAGTCGGCGTTGAATAAGTTGGTGTGGCGGGTCGGCTTCATGCGCTGACGGCCTCCGGAACGGCTTATGACGATACGTTGGGTCAGCAAGTTACGCGTTGTTCTGGCTGTTTGTAATGCTTTGTTGGGGTGATTTCCAAATCGCATTCAATCCGGACCAGAATCGCTACAATGTCGAAAACCAGCCGCCGTCGCGATGGCTCGCCGGTGCTATCGGGTAGGCACCTTTCTTTATCAGACTACGGTTGGGGGGCTCTGCTACTGGAGCCGGGCGTTGGTGGTTCAATGCCAAGGTAGACGGCAAGGGCGTTGTGCTGCACGAGATGAAAGGCGGCCGGCCACTGGCGAAAAACGTCGCCCATAAGCATCCGCACGTTACCCGAAAACTCTTTGATATTGCACTGGCCGACGTCGGCGGAGTTTTTCCCCAGTGGTTGGTCGAACTGGCCCCCGATGACCCCGACGTGCCCGGATCAACCGAGCTCGCCGCCCGGAAGTAGCAGCCGGGCTTTTCTTGTGCAGCCGCCTGTCATAGAGAATACGGCCAGACCTATCTTCGGAAATTTCTTAATCAATTAGATGGCGTAAATAGGCACTGAGAAGTTATTGATTTACAGTAGTTGTTTCTTGTAAAGTGTCAGAAGATCACATTTCAATAATCCCTACTCACTATGATCGTCAAGGTTCTCCTCCCCCTCATCCTCGCTTTTATCATGTTCTCCCTTGGTCTCGGGCTGAAGAGGCGCGACTTTTCTCGAGTGTTGAAATTTCCGGTCGCTTTTGGTGTTGGCCTTTTTAACCAGATCGTGTTTCTACCGCTGGTCGCACTCGGCTTAGCGCATGCCTTTGGGTTGTCAGCGATCTTTGCGGTCGGTCTAATGATCCTGGCGCTTTGCCCTGGAGGAGTGACGAGTAACCTTCTTGCTAAGCTCGCTAGGGGAAACGCGCCGCTGTCAATCTCTCTCACGGCAATTACGAGTTTGTTGTCGATTCTCACTGTGCCGTTGCTGGTCGCTTTTAGCTTCAATCATTTTATGGGGGATGACGCGCCACCTGTTGATGTGACTCGGCTCGGCCTAACGATGTTCTTGATCACGGCAGTGCCGGTGTTGATCGGAATGGTCTTTACGGCGAAGTCTCCTGCGCTGGCGGAGAAGATGGCGCCGGGTGTATCGCGTGCGGCGGGTGTACTTTTCGTGGTAATTATCATCGCGGCCCTAGCGAAGAATTGGGAGGTCTTCTCGAGTAACCTGGGCACTTTGGGGCCGGTCGCGGTATTGTTGAGCATTGTGATGCTAGGGGCCGGGCTCGCTTCGGCTAAGGTGCTACGTCTTGACGATCGGGACGCGACGACCATTTCGATCGAGTCAGGTGTGCAGAACGGAACGCTGGCGATCGCGGTTGGAAGCATCGTTGCGGTAGTTGAGGGTCAGGTCCTTCCTCCGGTGACTGTGCCGGCGGCAGTTTACAGTATCACGATGTATTTTGTTTGCGTGCCATTCGTTTTCTGGAGGCGTGGCACTATGAACGAGTGAGTATCGAGTATTTGTGAGTTGAGGATGAGTGGTGTATAGGGTTGCGTAAAGGATAGATCTTGCTTATAAGTAGCAACTGAGTTGATGAGTATGTTTGTCTTAAAGAGAATTCTGCCCGCTATTCCGGATCGGACAAGATCAATGAATTGAGAGTTAGAGGCAGGGCGAATGTCGATCTGCGGCCATGCAAACGTCTCCATGCAAGGCGGAGGCGGTCATCGAAACGATCGATTATGCCGGCAATTAACCACCGTTGCCGCCATCCAGGAATCCGGGCTGCTCAAAAGCGGGATTCGGATAGGCGTAGAAGCCTTTATCGGATTTGACCCCTAGCTCGCCGCGGGCAATCATGTCGTGCAACAGTTGCGGCGGTCGGTCGGTCGGGTCCCCGGATGCATCGGCATAGACATTCTCTATGTCCCGCACCACATCGAGGCCGATCGTGTCCATGATCGCACAGGGCCCCAAGCTCGTTTGATGCTTCAGCATCCAGGTGCGGTCGATATCGGCAGCAGTAGTCACGCCCTCATCGAGCATACGGAGGACCTCCTTCTTGATCACCCGCCAGATGCGGTTGAAGATGAAGCCCATGTGCTCCTTCTGCAGGACGAACGGGATCGCGCGGATCGATTCTGCGAAATCGCGCATGATCCCGATCGTGGTGTCCGACGTCTCGGCCCCCCGCATGAGCTCGACGAACATCAGCCGCCAGTGCCCCTGCACGAAATGAAAGTTGAGCACACGATCCGGGCGTTGCACGGCGCTCTCGATCATCGAGATAGGGATCGATGAACTGTTGGTTGCAAGGATCGTGTGAGCCGGCGCCGCAACGTCGAGTGCAGCAAATACCTGGCGCTTAACCGCGACATCCTCGGTCACGGCCTCGATCACGATATCAGCACCGGCAGCGGTGTCCTCGAGAGCGGTCGACAACTTGATGCGAGAGAGAATCTGCTCGCGGTCGCCGGCAGTGGCCAGATCGCTCGCAATGTGATCGTCAATTCCCTCCGACGCCTGCTTTGCGGCGGCCCCCTCCAGGAGTTCCTGCGAGCAATCAACCATCGTCACGTCGAAACCGAATATCGCCGACTGCAACGCAATGCGCGCCCCAAGCGTACCGGCACCGACAACACAGACATTATTGATTTCGCTCACCTCTCTGGCTCCATGTATACGTGTTTGATTACGTCACAAAATACCCTACCATGCCACGATCCTATCGCAAACGCGGGATGCGGGATGCACAACCTTGGGTACACCGGTATCTTGACGGCTGTTTGCAACGCTCCACTGCAGGTAAAAACTCTCATCCGTACGTTGCCATACGACGCTTGAACTTTCTTTGCGGTGAACTGCCACTGAACAACCGTTGACCTGTCATCGATCACGATTACCTTCTTCCCTGCCGCACCCCACTCATTTAAGGAGGCTATGAATGGCTTACACCTATCCAATCACCCAGATTGCCCTCGATTACCCGACGACGGAAGAAGCACTGGATATGGCGGCGATCGCCGTCGAAGCCGGCTTCGACTGGCTCGAAATCGGTACGCCGCTGATCACCTGCCAAGGGCTCTCGCCGATCGGCGCAATGGTCCGGGCCTTTCCAGATATGCCGGTTATCGCCGACTACAAAACCATGGATTCCGGTTTCAAGAACGTCGAGCGCACCAAAGACCAGGGCGGGCATCTGATGACAGTCTGCGCCAACGCCTCCGATGCGACCGTGCGCTCGGCAATCGATGAAGGCAAGAAACTGGGTATCGACGTGGTCGTCGACACCATCGGCGCCAAGGATCAGCCCGGCCGCGCCAGGCAATGCTGGGAATGGGGCGCGGACTTTATCTATCTCCACTACAGTGCGGATGAACGGCGCGCCGATGACTCCCGCGACACCACGCCCTGGCTGCCCGGTGTGCTGGAAGTCGTCCCGGGGCCCGTCGGCATTGCGACTTTCGGTGTCGAAGACGCCGTATGCGCGTCAAAGATGGGCGCCGAATATTTTGTCATCGGTCATCCGCTGACCGACGGCGACGATCCCCTCGGGGAGCTCACGCGCTACGTCGATGAAGTCAAAAGCAATTACCGCCCGAGAGGATAACATGTCAGACACTGCAGTCGTAAATTATGCTGTCGAGCCGAAAAGTGTCGAACTGCGCGAGATTCCAGAACCCACCATCGCTGCTGACGAAGTTCTGCTCGAAGTCGAAGCTGTCGGCGTGTGTGGCAGTGACCTGCACATGTGGCAGGGGGGTATCAGCTGGACGATGAACTATCCAGTCGTCCTGGGCCATGAGTTCTGCGGCGTCATTCGCCAGGTCGGTGCCGATGTAACGGGTTGGGCAGAGGGTGATCGTGTCGTCAGTGAAACGTCGGCCGTCATCGATCCGGACAGCCCGCTCAGCCGGCGCGGGCTTTACAATCTCGACCCGTCACGGCTAGGGTACGGAGCTCTGGTCGATGGTGCGATGCGCCGTTACGTGCCCGTGCCGAAACGCATTCTACACCGCTTGCCGGATAATGTGCCGTTTGAGCATGCAGCCCTCACCGAGCCGTGCTGTGTCGCCTACAACGCCGTCATCAACAACGGTCAGGTCAAACCGGGACACCGGGTTCTGGTAGTCGGGCCCGGACCGATCGGTATCTTCTCCGCACTCATGGCAAAACACGCCGGCGCCGAAGTGGCGGTCGCAGGACTGCCATCAGATACGGCACGGCTGGCTATCGCCGAAGCCTACGGCTGTACGGCTTTGGTAGATGGTATCGAGGACTGGGCCCGGGAACGGGACGGCCTCGGGTGTGACGGCGTCGTCGATGCGGCCGGTGCGTCCGCCGCATTAAAACTCGCTATCGACGTCGTCCGGCCTGCAGGCTGGATCAGCAAAGTCGGGTGGGGGCCGCAACCGCTCAATTTCAGCCTCGATCCGCTGGTTCAGAAAAACGTCACGCTACAGGGCAGCTTCAGCCACAACTGGCCGATCTGGGAACAGATCATCACGATGATGGCCAACGGCCAGCTGGACGTCGCCCCGGCGATTGGCGGGACATGGGCGTTGAGCGATTGGCATACCGCGTTCGAAACCATGCATAGCTGCGAGATCGTCAAAGCCGTACTAAAGCCGTAACTCCAATGCGAGAATCCAGGAGAAAGTCGGCACCCACGAAGCGCCGGAAAGGCGACGACAGGTTGTCACGAGTGGGCAGGGCCATCGGGAACACTTTGGCGATTGCAATGTTCACAGGCACCACACTCATCGCGGCTGGCATGCCCTACGCCATGATTGAGCCGCAAGCAATCAGCGAATCCTCCGGGCTGGCGATGAGCTGTAACTATCCGGACGTCATGTGGACGCTCAACGATTCGGGTGACAGCGCCCGGATCTTTGCCATCACGACGGACGGCGTAGCCGTGCGACCCGAAAACGATGCGGGCCCTTACAAGGGCATCGAAATCCTCAACGCCCGCAACGTCGACTGGGAAGACATCGCGGGCGATGACGACGGCAACCTGATCATCGGGGCCTGCGGCAACCATAAGATCCCGCGCCGCGACCTGGCGTTATACGTCATCAGAGAACCCAACCCGCGTCTGACCAAGGCCACGTCGGTCATCAAAAAGATCCGCTTTCGCTATCCGGATCAGACTGATTTCACACGGATCATAAATAATTTCGACTGCGAAGCGGTCTTCGCCTGGAGCGGCAAATACTATCTGCTGACCAAGCACCGCACCAATACCCGCACGCAGCTCTACCGATTCGACGACATCGACGAAGAAGAGGAAAATGTCCTGACGCTGCTCGGGGACTACGACATTGGCGGCATGGTCACGGCAGCGGACGTTTCGACCGACGGCAAGCGTCTGGCCATTCTCACCTACACTGCCGTATGGGTCTTCGCGATCAGCGGCGGAGATGACAACTTCCTGAAGGGCAAGGCGTCGCGGTGCACCATCGCCATGGGCCAGTGCGAGGCCATCTGCTTCGACGGCAATGACCTGATCGTCTCGAGCGAACAGCGCGGGCTCTACCGAATCAAGCCGGAATGGCTGGAGCCGGTATTGAGGCCGGTCGCGGAATGAATGCACGCAGAGGCCCGTCTTTTTTCAGGGGATTCTCACGACTTTGAGAGAATGCCCGGTAGCGCTCAAAAACCGTTCGATATCGCCCGTGGCAATACTTAGCGTGCTCGTGTTCACCAACGGATGGCAGCGCAGGCTTTCGACTTCCCACAGTGCCTGATCGACAAAAATCTCGACGGCACCCTTTGTGTCGTTGAGCACGGCCAGCAGACTCACGGCGCCCGCGGCAATGCCAAGATGCCTCTCGAGCCGCTCGGCCGATGCAAAACTGAGCCGGCTCGCCCCGATCGTCTGTGACAACGCTTTAAGATCGACGCTGTGCTCGGCAGCGACAGTCACCAGGAAATGACGCTTGCCCTTGGCATCACGCAGGAACAGGTTCTTCGTGTGGGCGCCGGGGAAATCCGCAGGCACATGCTGTACGACTTCTTCGCACGTGTATACCGCCGGATGATCACACCGCTGATAAGGGATGCTGTGCTGGTCGAGAAATTCGTAGATATCCATCTGTACACCGGGTTGAGGTTTGGCGCACAAGAGAAGAGGAGAGAAAAGGTCGTTCACCACGGCCGGGACAACTGGCCATAGTCATCAGGTCTCTTCTTTACTCTTATCCGTGGCCTCAACACATTGACCGCAAAACTCCGGCCGTCAATCATAGTTCTGATGTTTGTATTGGTAGTCGGCCGAGAGATATTCATCACCGGTTGTTCCCGGATCAATCACCACAACGACCATCACGCAGAGAGAAGGAAAATGGCAGGACCTAAGGTCGTCATTGTTGGCGCAGGTAGTTTATTTTTCGGCAGGCAGGCCATCTGGCAGATGGTCACCAGCGAGCATTTGAATGCCGGTACGCTGGCCCTGGTCGACACCAATCCCACGCACCTGGCGCGCATGACGGAGCTCGCCCGCAAGGCCATCGACCATACCGGCGTGTCGCTCAAGCTGGAGTCATCCGGGGATCGTCGAGAAGTTCTATCCGGCGCTGATTTCGTGGTACTCTCTTTCGCGTACAAATCCGTCAAACACCGGGCGCTCGACTGTGAGATTGCGGCGAAATACGGCATCCGCATGTGCAGTGGCGACACTATCGGGCCCGGCGGCATCATGCGCACGCTGCGCGAGTTCCCGCATATCCTGGCATGCTGCAAGGACATCGAGGAGTTATGCCCGGATACCTGGTTGATCAACTACATCAACCCCGCAGCGACCCACGCCATCGGGCTGCAGCTGTATGCGCCGAACCTGAAGAGCTTCGCCATGTGCGACGGCCTGCACATGCCGCACGTCAAGCGGGCTTACGCCGCCCGCGCCGGCATCACCGACTCGGAGACTGCCGAGCTGACGCCGGAACAGGATCGTGATTTCGATATGCGCATTTCCGGCCCGAATCATTTTACGTTTCTGCTCAAGGCGGAGTACCAGGGCGAAGACCTGACGCCTACGATTGCCGAATACCTGCGCCAACAGGCAGCCACCGAAACCGACGGCGGCGACACCGGGGCGAAGGCCATGAACAACGATGCCATTACCTACGAGCTCTACAAAGCGCTCGGCTATATCCCGACCTGCACAGGGCACACAAAAGAGTACGTCCGCTATTGGCAGGGCAACACGGTCGTCGACGACCCGATTCCGCCAGTCGCGATCTGGGATCACGTCCCACGATACGAATGGCATTGGGAGATGTGGAACGAGGTCGACGGTTACAACTACGGCACAAGCAGTCTCGACGAATTCATCGCTAACACCAAGGCAGACCACGCCACCGACGTCATAGAAGCGATGTGGGGCGGGCTCGACAAACCGTTCCACCTCATCCTGCCGGTCGGCGACGCTGTGCCGAACATGAGCGATGCCTGCCTGGAGGTTCTTTGTGACCTGTCGATGGACAAGATCACGCCGCGTCACGTCGGCGACGCACCCGTCGGGCTGCGCGGCCTGTGGCAGCAGGTTCTCGACAGTCACGAGCTCACCGCCCGCGCCGCCGCCGAAGTCGACCGCGATTTACTCTACCGCGCCTTCGCCACCGACCCGCTCTGCCAGAGCCTGGCGGACAGTCAGGCGATGATCGAAGAACTGCTGGCCGCCGAGAAGGATGTCATTCCGGATCGTTGGCATTCATGAAGCGGGTGAACGGTGAGTGCGTAAAGCGCGGGCTCATTCCCTCTGAAATCCACTACGTCGCAACGCCATGACGAAAACCGGCACGTAACCCATTGCAATCACCGACGTCGACAGTGGTGCTCGAGAGGTCGGGCACCAGGCGCGGTGAGAAATTTAGAGGGGTTAACGGAGTCGCTGTAAGGGAATTCTTGATCACTGGCTCTATGTTAGGACCGTTTCACTCAGTTCTTAAATATCACAGGCACGGATCACATGTTAAAAGATAATAAACCATCTCTGCGCCAACGATTGCAAGCCGGCGAAATTGTTCTCGGTTCGTGGCTGATGGCGAGCAGCGCAGTAAACGCAGAAATCCTGGCAGACGCCGGGTTCGACTGGCTGGCAGCAGACTGCGAACATTCAGATACGTCCATCGAACAAGTCACCAACATGACGCGCGCCGTGCAGGGCCGCAGTACGATGCTGGTGCGCGTCCGCGAGTGCGATACACTGGTAATCCGCCAGGTGCTCGATGTCGGCACGGAAGGTGTCATCGTACCGCTGATAGAAACGCCCGAACAGGCGGCGCACGCCGTCCGTGCAGCAAAGTATCCGCCACAGGGCGTGCGCGGCTATTCGTTCGGCCGCTCGAATGACTGGGGCACCAACTTTGACGGCTATGCAGCTGCCGCCAACGACCGGATCGTGGTCATCGCCATGATCGAATCGGCACTGGCGGTCGAGAACATCGATGCAATCCTTGCCGTCGATGGTATCGATGGTGTCTACATCGGACCGTATGACATGAGCGGTTCCTATGGCGTCACCGGACAGACTAATCATCCGAAAATCATCGAGGCACGACAGCTCGTGCTCGATGCCTGTGCCAACTCGGGCAAGGTCGCCGGTGTGCATGTCGTGCTGCCGACCCACGAATCCCTGCGTGCAACGATCGCGGAAGGTTTCCGCTTTATCGGTGTCGGTGGCGATATCATGTTCCTTACGCAGACCGGCTACAAGTTCGCCGAGCTCGGGCGGCAGTGCCGGGAAGAATTGTAGAAGAGCCCACCAAATGATCTGCCGTTTTGAGCGCCATACCCACAACGGCCGCACCCGGGTTCGCAATGCCGTTCCGTTATGATCTCGATGCTTAGACAAAGATTGGTGTTGCAAAAAAACATTGTCGGCGCCGTCAGCTTGCATTTTTCCGGGGGGGGGGGGCGAGATACTATATAGCTATTATTGAGCGCATAAGGAACCTGTCGTATCGAAGGATACTTACCAGTCGCATGAAGCATCACCGATCCAATTTCACGTTAATAGAACTCCTGGTGGTCATCGCCATCATCGCGATCCTTGCGTCCATGCTGTTGCCGGCGCTCGGCAAGGCAAAATACAAAGCCAAGCTCATTGTTTGTGGCAATCAACTGCGCCAGGCCGGCGTCATGCTGCTCACCTACGCGACGAATTCTAATACATATTACCCGGACATGAGCCAGTTGGACACCCACTACACGTTATTCTCGAACGCCCTCGGCCGCAACAGCAATCCGCGCATCCAGATGAAGGATTACGTGGCGGACTTTGACGAGCTGTTTCAGTGCGTCCTGGCGCCACATTTCGGCGGAGTCTCGCTCAACACCGACCTCGATCTCGTTCCGCCCGTCACGACCGGCGCGCCGGGGACCCCGCCCTATCGCTTCATGTACAGCACGTACGAAAACTGGTTCGGGCACCTGATCGACGAAAGCCAGCCAGGTAGCGGCATGCTGCGTATGGGCGATGAGCCGGATGTTACCGTTGGCGCGACGACCTACACCTTCAATATCCTCATGGCCGACCTCGATATGTGGCGCGGCGGTGGGCTGAATTGGATGTGGACTGCGCACCCTGACAAAGACGGATTGCTGTCGTTGGTGAATGAGACCGACGACCATACACCCAATCATCATCTCACCTACAAGCACCACCGAACCAACTGGGAGACGAAGGAATCTCTCAATGTCCGCGGCCCCATGGACCGCAACTTCCTTTGGCAGGATGGGCATGTCGAGTTTTGGCCGAATGTCCCCCTCTTTGATCCACGCCTCGTCCCGATCTCAGGACATCCCTGGATCGATGCCGGGATCAGAAACTACTTCCCCCCCGAGTGACTTGAGCGAATGGCCGCGATCTGCACCGAATGATCGACGAAATGATGACCCCGCCGGCCGTCGTCGAACTCGATGGGCTTTCAAGCGGACTGCCCCTATTCGTCCTTCTATATAACCTCAGCAATACGTTGTCAGGAAATCCGGATTGCGAGTGAGCACAGTCGCAGGAAAACCGCCGCGGTCAATATCGTGCCGAAGCCTTGGCGTTTTCGCCGAGCAGTCGCCGCATCGCCGGCGTGGCCCGCTGCCAGACGTCCTCTGACACCAGTTCGAGATGGTCCTGCTGGGGGCGGATAAAGGACCGACAATAAAAGCCAAGCAGCCCCACACGCATGCTGTCAGTATGGTTCGCACCGCTGCCGTGCCAGATCAGGCCATTGACGACGACCGCGTCGCCCTTGGCTCCTTCAAGCTGGATGATGTCGTTGCATGTCTCGTCGTGTTTCGGACCGAAGCCTCGCCCATGGCTGCCGGGAATGACGCAAGTCGCACCGTTCTCCTTGGTGAAGTCGGTCAGGATGTAGACGCTGTTCGCACAGAACGTCCAGGCCGGCAAGGGCACCGGCATCTCACCCATCGGAAAGTCAATGTGTAGATCGGATGGCGACGCCCCGGGTCCGATCAGGTTGCCCGTAAAACTGCTCAGCACGCAGTCGTCTCCGAGCAGGTATTCCTGGAACTCGAGAATCCGCGGGTTAACGAGCGCCCGCTCGAAACACTCGCCCTTGTTGACCAGATTCCATACGCGCTGTGACGTGCCGTCAAGGTAAAGAGCCGATTCGCCGCCGGCCGCACGTTCCTGCGCTGCCAATTCGAGGGTTCGTTCACGCAGTTCATCCGCTGCATCCGTGCCGATCACCTGCTGCAGAACGACGTAGCCATTCTCATCGAGAAACACTTTTTCGTCGGTTGTCATGCGGTCCTCGGGATAGGGTCTGGCCGAATAGTACTCGTTCGTCTACAGACCGAACAGTCGAGCTGCGTTGTTCCAGAAAATATCCTCGACCGCGTTGTCGTCGAGCCGTTCAGACCAGCAGGCGTGTTTGACTGAGCGCAGGTGTTCCAGCCCGATCAGGACTGGATCGACCTTCTGGTGTATTTCGCCCCACACCGGGGTTTCCTCATAGAGCCAGAGGAAGGTGTCTGCGGCGGAGAGGGACCGGCCGCGTCGGTGAGAAATCGGCAGGTCCGAGCCGTACATCAACTTGTCGTGGCCGATGATCCGGATGATCGCCTGATGGGCGATCGGCTCGCAATTGGCACTGGTATCGAAGTAGAGGTTGTCGAGCCCGGTGAGGTGCGGCAGACCCTCGAGATTGTGGACCGGCTGAAAACCGCGCGCCGAATGCGCCAGGATCAGGCGCATGTCCGGATAGGTTTCGCAGTATTTGCGAATCCAGTGAATGTTGTCGGGATCCGCCACGGCGCGGGCCTTCACCATATGCAGGGTGATCGCCCATCCTTCCTCATTGGCGACGGCGACCAGCGGCTCCGGCAGGAAATCCGGGATGCTCGCCTCCCACGTCGGCGTCACATCGGCAAAGGAGTGATAACACTTGAGACCGTGCATGCCGAGGCGTCTGACCTCCTGGCGCACCCATTCGGGATCGTCCTTGGGGGTGACAAAGAAAAGGCCACGGCAGTTTTTTCCAAGCGCCGTCTGTTCTGCATGCCAGGCATTGCTCCCATGCTGCGCCTCCTCGTCACCCGGCTCGGCGAAGGAGAGAAACAGTGCACCGTCCGTGCGGTCTCCGTGCAAGTCCCTTATAGCATTCATGTATTCGGCATAGCCGGCATCGCCGGGGGTGCCGTCCAGCGACCAGGCCGCCATGTCCTGCCCGCGCCACAGGTGGCAGTGGGCGTCGTAGATTTTGTCAGGCAGGAAGGTGGCGAGCTCGCGCTCAAAGAATTCTTCGTCGGCAGGTGTTCTCATTGGATTATCAGGCCCTGGTTTTGGTGGAGAGGCTCGGCGACATCCACTGCCGGAGAAATATAAAATTTCCTTGCGGCTTCGCTCTGCATATTATTGACGTCCATCGTCGGTACAGCTAAAAGACTGATTTCAGAATCTATGAAGAAGAGAAGATATTGCGAATGCTTCCTCTATATTCATTTGGTTATTCACCTTTTCTTCGAATTTGTGCCCAATGAAGATTGACCGTGTCTCCTTCTTGATCGACCCGGCGTGCCGGACCTTGAGCAGCGACCGTTGCATCGCGCGATTCCGCGACCTGCTTGCCGGCGCCCTCATCGAGCCCGTGAACCTCGCCCCATCAACGTCATGAAAGTATTTGCCGGCGGCATCGCAACCGAGACTAATACGTTTGCCCCGTTTCCTACCGCCATGGCCGACTACGATGTCATTCGCCCGGGCGAGCTGGAGACCGGCAGTACGGTAGCCGGTTTCGAGCAGACGATCAGAATCTGGAACGCGGAATCAGCTGAATGCGGGTGGGAGTTCGCCTTCGGCCTGTTTGCCTTTGCGCAACCTGCAGGTGTTACGCTGCGGGCGGTGTACGAAAGCCTACGAGACGAGTTTCTGACTGCCCTCGAGTCTGCGATGCCTGTCGACATCGTCCTGCTCTGTCTGCACGGTGCCATGGTCGCCGACGGCTACGACGACTGCGAAACCGATATCATCGCGCGGGTCCGTGACATCGTCGGACCTGCCGCAACGATCGGGGTCGAGCTGGATCTGCACTGCGACGTCACAGCGCTGATGATCGAGCAGACGGACGTGATTGTGCTGTTCAAGGAATACCCGCATACGGATATTGGTGAGCGCGCGTTCGATCTCTTTCGAATCATTGCAGACTGCGCAAAGGGCAAGGTTCGCCCCGTCATGGCGATGTTCGATTGCCGCATGATCGGCATGTACCTGACGCCGTTCGAGCCGATGCGATCGTTCGTCGATGACATGACCGCAATGGAAGGACAGAACGGAGTTCTGTCCCTGTCCGTCGTTCATTGCTTCCCGTGGGGAGACGTCCCCACGACGGGTACGCAGATTCTGGCGGTCACCGATAATGATCACGAACTCGCGAACCGGATCGCGGAAGAACTGGGACGCAAGTTTTTCGATCTGCGCCATGAATTGCAGGTTGATTCGCTGGATATGCACAGCGCTCTGGACAAGGCGCTGTCGAGCCCGGACGGTCCTGTGGTGGTCGCCGATCAGGCAGACAATGCGGGCGGCGGTGCACCGAGCGATTCGACGTTCGTCCTGCGTGAACTGATCCACCGCAAAGCCGGAAACGCGGCACTGGGAATGATCTGGGATCCTATTGCCGTGCAGACTGCGATTGCGGCGGGAGAAGGCGCCACATTCGACCTGCGCCTGGGCGGCAAGATGGGACCAATGTCGGGGGACCCGCTGGACCTGTCCGTAACGGTCACGGCGATCGTTCCGGACATGATCCAGGAGTGGCCCCAGGGGAACGCGCCCCCGATGCAGTGTCCGGTGGGAAATGCCGTGGCTCTGCACTGCCAGGGCATCGACATTGTTGTCAACAGCAGGCGCAGTCAGGTCTTCAGCCCACAGGTATTCAGCAAGTGCGGCATCGACCCGATGCAAAGGCAGTTGCTGGTCGTGAAATCAACCCAGCACTTTTATGCCGGCTTCGAGCCGATCGCTGCCCGGATCATCTACATGTCTGCGCCCGGCGCCATCCCGCTGCACTTCACCGAGATCCCGTACACCAGGGTCGATATCCGAAAGTTTCCGTGGGTGGATAATCCGTTTGAGTGATCGGTGGTCCCATGGCAGTAACGATTTTTGCTACGCCGGCAACGACGTGCAAACTCTCCACCTTGACTGTGCAGCAACCCAAACTAAACTGATTCAGGCAGATTAACTGCCAACACAAAAAGGGGGTATCATGTATTCGATTTTCGTTACGCTCGACATCGAGCCTGAGTACATCGATCGATTCAAGGAAGTGAGTCTGGGAGATGCCCAGGGCGCCGTACGCGACGAACCGGGATGCTTTACGTTTGCCATCAATCAGGATGAAGAAATACCGACACGTTTCTATCTCTATGAAGTGTACCGTGACGAAGCAGCCTTCCAGGAACACCTGGAAACACCCCATTTCAAGGAATGGCTTGCCTCGGCAAATCCCATATTCTCGGGCCCAAGATCGAAGGTGATCATGAACACGGTCTTCCCCTCCGACGCCGGCTTGGAAAAACAGAAGCCGGGTCTGCTCGACTGGTAGACGCCGCTACTCGCCCGCCACCAGCTCCATCTTCGGCATCAGACCAGGATTGTCTACGGCACCCCCGCCAGAACCTCAATCTCAGTCAAACAGGAAGAAAAGCCGTCGCCGCAGATCCCCTGTCCGGCAGCAGCAGTGGTGAGTTGCGCCGCGATCCCGGTAATGATTTGATTGATATTCGTGTATGGCGCGCCGTCACAAACTCCGTCGAGCACGGCGGTATGCAGGTCAACGCAATCGATGCACGGCGCCGTGCCGGTGATCTGGGCAACGCCAATCTTGTTGGTCAAGAAAAACAGCGGGATATTGGACAGCAACGCACCACCGCCAACACCGAAAATCTCGACGCCCTGCAAAGAGCGGGCAGCGTACACACGCGAGTTGTTGGAGGTGACGGCGATGCCGGCGCCAGGGGTCCCCTGGGCTGTGCTGCCGATAAATCCTCCAACGATCGTGCCGGTCGAGGTGTCGATGATCTCTACGGCAAGACCGTTGCTGTGGGAAACGTAAAGCCTGGTGCCCGCAGGGTTGAGTGCGATCCCGGTCGGGCCGGTGGCCACCGGAATCGTCGAGACGTTCGACGTATTGATATCGATCACCACGACGTCGCCGTTGTTTTGGTGGACGGTATAAAGCCTGTTGCCGTCCGGGGTAATCTCGAGCGCGCCATTGCCATCTTGCAACGTCGCGGGAATCGATCCGGTAACAGCGTTGGTGGCGGTGTCGATAACTGTGATCGCGTTCGTGGTAAACGCATGTGACACATAGAGTGTCGAATCATCCGGTGCAATCGCGATACCGGTGGGGTTTACCGGCACGGTGATTGACTGGGTGACCGTGTTCGTCGCAGTGTCGATCACATAAACGAGGTCTGTCCCGTTGGCATCGAACGTCGCGTACACCACGCTGCCGTCGGACTTGAAGGCAAAATCCGAAACCGCTCCGTTTGACGATGCGAATGAAGTGATGAGCGTATTCGTCGTGCCGTTGATTGCCGAAATGGCACCCGAGAGTTCCGGGCCAACATAGACCTTCGTGCCGTCAGGCGATACGCCGACACCACGATTGCTGTTGGCCGCAGAAATAGTAGTCACCAGAGTGTCGGTTGCGGTGTCGATCACGTCCACTTGCGACGATGTCTGATCTGTCACATACGCGAAGTCTGCGGCAAAGCCGGGTATGACGCCAGCAAAAAAAATGCAGACTAATACATACACACCAAAGCTGCGTGCCACCGAGTGGGTTGGGGGCATGATAAGTCCTTGTGGACAGCTGGATTGGGCTGGATTGGGCTGGATTGCTGGATGGAAGACCATCCACTTGGCCCTGTTATCGGATAATTGGCACGAAATTGCAAGCAGAAATCCTTGACCAAGGAAAATCTGTCATCGGGCAGCAGGCATATCTGCACCTTCCAGTTATATTGCCGGTCCGCAAGCCCCCCGGAACCGTGCACCCAACGCCCCATCGATCTGAGAGGACCGAAAGATGAAAATGTATATCGCCGGCGAATGGGTCGGTGCGGACGAGACCACCCCGATCAGCTCGCCATTCGATGGCACCGTAGTCGACGAAGTTCCTGCCGCCAACGCCGCCCAGGTCGAAACCGCCCTCGCAGCCGCTGTCGAAGGTGCCCGCCAGATGCAGGCATTGACAGCATATGAGCGACAAGGGATCCTCAATCGCGCTGCCGAGCTCGTTGCCGAGCAGGCGGAAGACCTTGCCGAGACCATAAGTCGGGAAATGGGCAAACCTATCAAGGAAGCCCGCGGCGAGGTCGGACGAATGCCCGACCTGCTGCGCTTGTGCGGCTTCGAGGGCGCCCAGCTGCGCGGCGAGACACTACCGATCGATGCCCAGGTCGGTGCCGCCGGAAAATTCGGTTTCACGCTGCGCGTGCCGTGCGGCGTTGTCCTCGCCATCACGCCGTTCAATTATCCCGTCCTGCTGGTCCTGCACAAGCTGGGCCCCGCCCTGGCCGCCGGCAATGCGGTCATCCTGAAACCGGCCGGCTACACGGCCCTGACCGGCCTGAAATTGACCGATCTGCTGGTACAGGCAGGACTGCCGCCGCTGGCACTGCAGTGCGTCACCGGCCCGGGAAACACCGTTGGCAGTCAACTGTGTGCCGACGAGCGGGTACGCAAGATCAGTTTCACCGGCAGCGCCCCGGTCGGCGAAAACATCACCAAAGTCGCCGGCATCAAGAAGCTGTCGCTCGAGCTGGGCTCGAATTCGCCGATGATCGTGATGCGCGACGCCGACCTCGACCAGGTTGCCAAAGCCACGGCGGTCGGCGGCTTTGTCAACGCCGGGCAGGTGTGCATTTCGACCCAGCGCGTCCTGGTCGATCGCGAAGTGTACAGCGACTTTCTCGACGCAACCAAAGCAGAAGTCGAGAGCATCGTCAGTGGTGATCCACTGGACGAAAACACCGGGCTGGGCCCGCTGGTCCAGGAGAGCGAGGCGATACGTGTCGATGAATGGGTCCGGGAAGCTGTCACCGGCGGTGCCCGCCTGGTCACCGGCGGCGACCGCGACGGGGCGCGTTACGCCCCGACAATCCTGGCCGACGTCGATCCCGCCATGCGGGTATCCTGTGAGGAGCTCTTCGGACCGGCAATCGCAGTGACGCCCGTGGACGACATCGACACGGCAATCAGCTTGGCAAACGACAGCAAGTTCGGTCTGGGCACCGGCATTTTCACGCGCAACATCAACGACGCCATGCGCTACGCCCGCGAAGCGGAGTGCGGCAACGTGATGATCAACTGGACACCCCTGTGGCGGGCCGATTTCCAACCGTACGGCGGCTTCAAGCAAAGCGGCATCGGCAAGGAAGGCCCGCGCTATGCCATCGATGAAATGACCGAGATCAAGACCGTCGTCGTTCACGGACTGGATTGACATCGATCAAGTAGAACGGTTCTCTGCAGCTGGCACTACTTTGAGAATTCTATCGTGAATTCCGGCACGGTGCCGTCTTCCACATCCATGCCGACCCCGAAGTTCCGGTATCCGTAGTTCTCGCTGCCCACCGCCGGATCCTGCCATGTATGTTTGTCACGGCAAATTGACGACGGCGGGCGCTCGTCGCTGTCACGCGAGTGGTCCAGGTATTGGTCCGTGCCGCCGATGTCCAGCAGCAGTCCGAATGAATTGGCATGGAAGTCGTACGGACCGTAGCTATATCCGCGTTTGCGGTACTCGTCACGGAACGGCGCAACGCCGCGTCCGCCGGTGCCGGCCGTGTACAGGTATGTGTCGTCGCCGCCAATGTCTACGAGCAACGCGTTCGAGCGGATGTCGGCTCGCGCCATACTGTTGCCCCACGCCGAGTAGACATCGTCGCCACCCTTGTTGAGCAGCAGTGCGACGGTAAAATCCCAGCCGAACCCCAATCCCGCGCCGCCGGTCTCGAACAGCTCATGGCGATCATTGCCGCCCTCGTCGATCAGCACGCCGATGGAGAAATGCGCCCCGCTGCCCTGCGTGAAGTACACACTCTTATAGTGATCGTCACCCGCCCCGTCGAACAGCAGCCCCGTACCGTACCAGTATCCGAGTCCGACTGAGAAATTCCCCGCCAGATACGTGTCGTCGCCGCTGGAGTCGATCATCGTGCCGAGGCCGCCGGCCCAGTTGTGGCCGTCGGCGCCGTCCCCGCGCCGGCCGGATCCGACGCCCTGCGCCTGGCTGATGGCGATCTTGCCGCCGGAATGATAATCCGCGCGGCCGGCCTTTTCAGCGTAGACCTCGGCTTCGTACTGGTCGTTGCCGGAGTGATTCGCCAGCACGCCGACGCCGCCCGGGCCGCCGTACCCCTGGCCGTCACCGAAGAAGTAGAAGCGGTCATTGCCGCTGCCGTCCAGATGATAACCGAGACCGAAATAGCCGGCGCCCTGCCCTGCCAGCGTCATCGTGTAGCTATCGTCACCATCGCGGTCAAACAACAGCCCGAGCCCGAAGAGACCGACACCCTGCGCATGCGAACCTGCGGTGTAGGTATCGTTGCCGCCGTTGTCGATCAGGACACCGGCGCCGAGGATGCCGGCGCCCTGGGCCGGAACCTTCTCCGATACGTAGTCGTAGACATCGTTGCCGGCGCAGTCCAGCGCGATACTGATCGGCAGAGACAGTGATGACGTGGCACCGACCGGACCGGTATAGCGATCGTCGCCACCCAGGTCCACGAGCACGATGGCATCGTCATAGGCATGCGTATCGGCGCCCGATCCGGCCAGGACAACGCGCCCGATCGGCGTGACGAAGTCGAAGCCGGTCGCAGTCAGATCAAGATCGGTTTCCAGCACCGCGGCAAAGGCGTGACGGGCGTCATCGGCCGCCTGCACCGCTTTCATGCCGGCGTAATACAGCGACGGCTCGTCGAGGTCCTTCGCCAGATCATCGATTGCGAAATGATAGACCCGGCTGCCCGAATGGGTTTGAGGCAAGTCCCGAATGTGGAAGACTTCATTGAGATCCTGCGGATCGACATTGCGTATCGCTCGCTGCCGCCATTGCCACGCATCCAGCGCATTGAGTACCAGTGCCGCCAGCGGTTGGCGGATCGCGGGATCGAGTTTCGCGGCCTGGTCCCGCAGTTCCTGTCGCGCGTTCTTGTCCCAGCCCCGCCATTTCTCGCCGGGGCTCAGACCGAAAGTCTTCACCGTCAGTTGACCGCCGGTGACAGCATAGATCCGGTCAATGGCATCGACCAGCGGCGTCTCGTCATCGAGCTGCGGGTCGAGGTTGGCACTGTACGAGCGGAAGCCGGTGATCTTGCGATCGACGCCAAGAAAATAGACGAGCTGGTACAGGGCATTCGGCTTCTCCAAGCCCTCAGCACTCAGATACGCGTCGACCGCCATGGCCATGAGGTAAGTGAACTCGTAGCTTGCCAGCGGCTCGGCAAAGAGATCATTGAAAAACGGCAGAAGATGCGGCATCTGATCGGGATTCGGATACCGTGACCAATAGCCCTTCGGGCGATAGCCCAGATCGGCCCGTGAAAACCCGACCAGCCCCAGCGCCGCCCCCAGACGATCCACCTGTGCCGGCACCTTCTCCTGTGCCGCTGCGGTCGTGACCAGTGAAAATAACGTCAGCAGCGCAAGTAGACGAAATCTGCGCTCCATAGCAAATCCCCCGCTTTGATTTCGACCTGATAAAGTTCTGTAAAAAAGACCCGGCGACAGCCTACAACTGCAGCGGTTCCGGGGTTCGCAGGGTGAACGTCTTCCTGATGTACTTCGGGACATGCCATTTGGTCTTCGTGCCGATCCGCATATACCCGAAGTCACCGGCCCGCAAAGTGACTGTCTCGCCACCGACTTCCTCGATCGTTGCCTCGCCTTCGAGGATCAGGACAAACTCGTCCCAGCCATAGTCCCAGGTAAAATCGCCCGCGGTGCAATCCCAGACGCCCTGCGTCACTTTGAGATCCTCCGTCTGGGCCGAGATCCAGATCTTCGCAACCGGGTCGCCGGCGATGATCTGCTCGGGGGCAATCGGGAAATCGGTCAGCTCGACGGATGCAGGTTGGTGAGTGCTCAGGGACATAGAGAACCTCCTTTTGTTTTGAATTCTTAACATAGGCACGCTTTGGACAGGGCGCCAGACGATTCTTCATCATCTCTAAATTAACCTGTCCTGCGTCGCCCAGCGCGCTATACTATCCATTTGCAGGAGGCATCATGGATCACAAAAATTCTGAAAAATCCGTTCACGCCCAGGCAACCGACGGCGATTACCCGGCAAAAACATTCACAGCCGAAGAGTTGACGGTCTTCGGCGTCGCATTGTTGACCTCTGCCGGCGCCAGTGCAGAAGAAGCGCAGGCAGTCACCGATGAACTCGTTGCCGCCGACGCAGCGGGGCATCCGAGTCACGGCATCATGCGACTCATTCAGTACGTGAACTTCATTGAAATCGATTTGATCAGGCCAGGTGCCCGCCTGAAAATCGTCAGTGAGTCGGCAGGCGTCGACGTCTTCGACGGACAGTTCGGGCTCGGCCAGTTCCTCATGCGTGAATTCCTGGATGTCGCCTACCGTAAAGCGCGCGAGCATGGCAGCTACACCGCCTTCGCCCGTCACTTCAATCACATCGGGCGGCTCGGGTCCTATGCCCAGGACGCGGCACGCAACGGCTTCCTCGCCATGATGATGGTCAACGTCAATGGCGCCTCCCGAGTTGCACCGTACGGCGCCGCCGAGCCGCGGCTCGGTACGAACCCGATCTGCATCGCCATGCCCAACGGTGATGACTGGCCAGTCATGGTCGATACCGCGACTTGCGTGACCGCGGAGGGCAAGGTACGCATAGCGATGCAAAACGGCATGCCGCTGCCAGACGGCCAGATCATCGACAAGGACGGCAATCCAACCAATGACCCCGCCGAGTTCTATACGGAACCGAGCGGCGCGATCCTGCCGATGGGCGGGCCGGTCGGATACAAAGGCTCCGGCCTGGCGATCATGGTAGAGATGATGTGCGGCATCCTCTCAGGCGCTGGCTTTGGCCGGCACGACGTCGCGGTCGGCACGAATGCCGTCTGGCTCAACCTCGTCGATCTCGGACAAGTCATCGACACAAAACATTACGCGGCAGAGACGAAACGTTTCGTCGAGTACATCAAACAGTCACGGCCGATGCCCGGCATCGACGAAATCATGCTCCCTGGAGAAGTCGAACACCGCCGCGCAGAGTCCGCAAAACTCAACGGCATCCCAGTGCTGGGCGGGACCTGGCATCAGCTCTCAACGCTGGCGGCGGAGCGCGGCGTGGAGACACCGGCCGGAATAACAGGGGCACCGGAGTGATCGGCGTACAAATCGCCTTGGTTCCTTTTCCACGTCCAACTGGCAGCAACAGGCATCCTTGACCGTCTACGCAACGACACAGCACCGAAATGCTTGATTAACATGAAAGATGAAAGGCGCAATGAACTGACTCGATTGTTGCTGCATCATCTTCATTCCGGGACGGTAAATTTCGGCAATGTGCGGGACGTTCTCGAGGAGCTGTTCCCTGGTGCTCCGCCGCCGCTTGCCGAGCTGCACGAGGTCCTGGACGATGATTCGTCACCCGCGATTCGTCAGTTGCAACAGACCATCTTTCAACAGATGCTGTCCGACGCGCGGCAGTGCCATGACCGCACTGTCGCCGGCAATACCCCGGAGACCACTGCGCAGCAACTGGGACTGCCGGCCAATGTGCACATCGGCTGGCGTGATGAAAAAGGTCTTCTGCCAGTCGTGCACGCCGTCACCAACTGCCTGCGTGATAAGCTGTTCCTGGATGGCCGGGACGAGTTGTACGAACTCCAAAACAAAATAGACAGTTACTTTCAAGATTCGCTGCGATCTTATTTCGAGTTCCCCGCGCGCTGGCATGGTTTCGATCCCATCTCTGTCGCCGGCGAATTTGGGCAGCCCGTCGCGGCCCTCGTGGAACAACGGCATGACGCAGCACTCACCAGGGTCACGCAGGCACTCGATGCATTGCCGACGCCAGTACCCGGGGACATCGACGAAGCGTTGCTGATGACCGAACTCAAGAGTCGGTTTACGGCAGCCACAACTCGTGCGGAACAACGAGATCTTCTGGATGTTGCCCTGTGCTGGCCGGGTGACATCACGGCTGGTGTGATTCGCGACTTGTGCCTTGAGGAATGGGCCGAAAGCCGCACCATGCTGATGCTGGCAATGCGGTTCGGCCGGTCGGACATCGACCACTGGACGGGTGCCGTGCGGTGGCTGGATACGCAAATCGTGACACGCAACAACCGGCTGGAGACCCGGCGCTTAAAGTACGAGGAGACCACCCCGTATCTCCTGTTCCTCTGGTCGATTGACGCAGGCGATCAGAAAAGTGAATTGTCACTGACACTGCATGACGACCTGAAACAGCGAGCCGCAGCGTGTGATGTCGGAAAATTCGTCGCGGTGTGGCACAATCACATGAGTCCGGCAGAACTCAATCTGCTCACCGGCCGACGGACCGCCGAGGGGACGGCCGCAGTGGATGCCGACCGGACAGACCTTGCCGACGTTGCGGGCGACAGCGAACAGCGTCCGCCCAGTGAGAACGCGCCGGCGTTTTGGGCGGAGCATATCCGGCCGTTGCTCCATGAGAACTGGTACATGGTCGTTGGCCTGGTGATGGTGATCATCGGCACATCGTTACTCGCCTACTTTACCTGGGACAAGCACTGGCTGGTGCGCTACACGGTCATGCCGGCATTGTTGACCGGATTGACGATCGGCTTTGCGGAATCCGGCAACTGGCTGCAACGACGATTCGCTGAACTGCGCGGTACTGCAATCATGATTCGCGCTGCCGCGATCGGGTTATTGCCGGTCAACTTCATGGCGGTCGCGCTGTTGAGCAACGACAGCCAGGTTGCGACGCATGTAAAATGGGCGTTGCCCGTCATGATGCTGGTGTACATGGCGGTGTTCGGCTGGGGACTCATCCGTTGGTGCAGAGCGGTACATCAACCGTCAGCCGGGCGGCTGTACCCGACGCTGTTGGCACTCAATCTGATTGTACCGGTAGGCGCCTTTATCCGTTTTTTCCACGTTGCTGAAGACACGGTCGTCATTGTCCTGTGCCTGCTGCTATACCTCGGCTTCATTGTCGTGGCTGAGACGATCCGATCATTCGCGCAAAAGCAATTGACCCGCGGCATGATCATTGATCGGCTGATCCCCTGGTTTGTTGGCGGCGTCCTGGTGCTGACCTATGTCGAGGTGTTCGCCTGGGTGCATTGGATCCTGCACATAGTTCCACAGGCCCGCCACTATGCCATGCTGGTGGTGCTGGCCGGTGGTTTGATCATGCTGATCGAGCGCGAGTATCACCGCAAGTTCAGTGGCGATGTTCCGTACCTGCCGGAATCCTTCATCGGATATGCGGCGATCGTTGTCGGTATCCTGATGGGCTTCGGCGATCAATACGTCCGTATCGCAGTACTGGTGCTGGCAGGGGCCCTGTGGTTGTACCAGGCGACCCTTCGCAAGGGCGAAGTTCATCACTGGGTGGGGCTGACAATACTGGCAATGGGCGGGGCCGCAATCGGCACCTTGGACGCGTTCCCTCGCCGTATGGAACTGAACCTGCTACCCATCCTGGGCCTTTGCATCGCCCTGGGAATCGGGGCGATTCGCGCACTGGCAAGGCGCTTCGGCAATGTCGCATTGACCTCGGCAGCGACGGAGTTCCAACCCGCAATTTTGTTTTTGACAGCGATTGTGAGCATACTCTCACAGTGGCATTATCGGTCGGCGCCGCTGACAACCGGACTGACGCTGATCGTGATCGCCGCCTTTTTCGCCTGGCGCGCCTACCGGGTACGACGCTTGAGTTGGGTGCATTCGACCATGGCACTCCTCGCACTTGCGCTGCCGTATCTGGGTTGTGTCGATATGGCGGGACGCAATCTGCATGGGAACACTCTGGTGTTCGGACTTGCCGTACTCAGCTTCTTATGGCTCGCCATGGTGCATTGGGGACAGTCCGACTTGTTGCGTCGGGCCCGTTCCACGGTGCTGTTCGCTTACGGTGCAGTCGCGGTGGCGGCAATGGTGGTTCGCGTCGTGATGGAACGCGGCCGTTTCGGTGAAACCGACGCGGTGTGGCTGGCACTAGATCTTTGCGGGCCCGTCCTGATGGCCGTCCTCCTGGCATTTGCCGCTTACCATTCCCGCTCGTTGATCCCCGGACTTATGGCAGCAGTGATTCTGGCTGTCCTGTTTCCCGAGTTGAAGCAAGGGCTGGAGGACCGTCAGACAATCTATGGATGGGGCTCCGGATTGGCCAGTGCAATCTCCGCACTTGCGCTGTGCCTGGTTGCTTTTCCACTATTCCAAAGTCCGCGGCTCAAGGCGCTGGGTGAAGGTGATCTGTTTCTGGGACACACGCCATTCCCCATGCAGCGACGGGATTCCACGCTGTTCACTATTCCGATGCTGAGCGCCGCGATTTTTCTGTGCGCCAAGGTCAACACGTGGAGCGTATGCCGGAATCTCATCGGGCCAGACGGTGTCGGGCTGAAAACAGCGATTGCTCTGGCGCTGGTCGGCACGGCATGGACGCTGCTGGCGGTATTGTTGCGACGGCGGCCGTGGTCGACGGTTATGGTTCATTTAGGCTGGCTCAGTTTCTTCTCGAGCATCACGGTGTTCGTTGCTTTCCATTACGGCTTTACGCTCAGGCTGTCGACCCTGTATAGGCATCCCGAATGGCCGCTGGCGATCTTGTTCACCGGCATCCTGCTGCAGCTGCTGTGCATCTTGTACCACTACTTCGAACGCCGCCTGGATTGGCTCGGCTCATCACTGCGCACGCCTACGGAAACAGTTCTGCGGATAGGCAGTATGGCGGGTGGAGGCTTGCTCTGTGTCCATCTGATTATGCTGCCATCGCGCCCCAGCGTGGCGGCGCTGTGTGTGTTTGTGGCGATGCAATTGTTCTGGAGCGCCTGCAAACCTCAAAAACGCGAACCAGCCGCGAGCCTCAAAGGGGGCTTGCTGTTTTTCCTGGCAGCGGTGTGCGTGTTGTCGTGGACCGCGCCCGGCACAGGTCCGCTGATCCCACGTCTGACATTCGAGTATTCGTTCTCGCCGCTGCTGTTGCTGGCGATCGTCACGCAGCTGGTCTGTCTCGCTTTCGAACGGGGCCGTAAGCAATACGATCGCTTTGCCCCAGTACTGGTGCCGTGGCAAGTGGGTACATCTATCCTCGCACTTTCGGTTGCCGTGGCAGCGGTTTACGACTTGCTGCTGCTGCCGCCGGTAACAATTACCCTTAGCCAACAGGTGCTGCTCGGCGCAGCCTTGTTATTGACTGCACGAACAACCGGCTCCGGCGCCTTTGTACTCTTTGCAGTCACCATCGGTTTCTTTATTGCCAACGTCAATGCCCTGACAGAAATCGAAGGACCGGTGCGGAGTTGGTCGAACCTGGATGTCCTCTGGCAGCGCATCCTCTACCTGATGACACCGTGGCGCGGTGCAACGTTGATGGTCGCCTTGGCCGTAACCGGCGCGATCGGCCGCCTGATGTATCAACAGCTTACTGCGCGATGGCTGATGATCGGTTCCTATCCGGCGATCCAACGGTTCGTACCTGCCAGCAGCTGGCTCTTCGCGCCCGCGGTCATGCTGGCTTGGCTGCTGCCGCTCACACATGCCATGACGCCGATCTATCGCCAGGACCCGGCACACCTGTGGGCGCCGTATCTGGGGGCGTTGACTTGCGTGATCGTTGCCTGGTCGTGGCGGCAATACGCTGTGCTGCTGCGCGCGCTCGGGATGGGCGCCGGAATCCTGCTGGCGCTCGCGAACGTTCACACGATCAACATCCTGTTCGGCAGTCACGGCAGTTTGGCAGCGCTGGTTGGCGACGCGGGTAAAGGCCTGTCGCATATCCATGTCGTCTGCCTTGGGTTCGCGTTTACGATGCTGCAAGCGTTAGGATTACGCGTCGCTGTACGGCACGCAGGCAGTCGATGTATTATGACCTTCGGCAACTTGATTCTGGCCGCACTCATCCTGATGTTGCTGGCCTTCAATTACCTCGTGCATCCCGATGTCAGTCAGATAACATCGCTGCGCCTGGTAGTCTCTGGCCTGCTCGCTTTCGGTGCCGGGCATTATTTCCGCCATCTGTCGCGATCGAGTGTCCTGGGCGACAAAGCGCAGTCTTTGTGCAAGGGGTTTTATCACTATGGCGTGACCTTGGCTCTCTGGTGCCTGGTGTTGCTGATCCCTGCGATGCGCGACCCGAGTCACGCGCTTTATGCCCTTGGCATTGCACCCCTTTATTTTTACTTGCGGGCAGAATTCATGCACCGGAACGGCGCGGAGCATGCGAAGGCGGTGCAGTACCACCACTCAGCGACGTTGCTGGCCTTTGCGTTGCTGGTGTTGTTCGTGTTCAAAGCCGCCTTCCAGATGATCCTGTTTCCAAATGCGGCTATCGACACCAGCTACTATCATCTCAATGCTCCGCTGGTCGTGCTGTTGTCGATTTTGTTGTTCCGTCTGCACGGGCTGAGCGGCACGTGGTGGTTGGCATTTTACGGCGGAGCGGCCCTGGTCACCGGGACATATTTCTTCATTACCTGGTATCCGGGGCTTTCACCGTTCGACAGTTACATGCCCGCTGCCTGGGTTGCCATCGCCGTAGCGCATTTATTTACTCTGGCGAGCCATCAGCGGTCCCCGGTACGGGCGCTGCTTCAAGAGATCGCAGGAATCGACGGCGAGACGTGGATCGAATTGCGCCGGTCCTGGGGCTACTTCATTCTGGTCGCATCACAGCTCCTGGTGCTGCTGGGGGTTCTGGACTTTCGGTCGGACACCTATCAAGTCGCGCCATTGCTGGCGGCGGCGGCGTCCGTGTGGATTCATCACGGGGTGATCCGGCGTTCAACCGTCTACTGCGTTGTCGCGGTTGTGCAATTGCTGATGGCGTTGCATATGGGTTTCGTGATAGCCAGCCACCTCGATCGCGATCATGTCATCTGGGTGCTCTTAACGCTGTGGGCGGGCATCGTATTCGGCCACCCGCTCCTGCGCCGGCGCTTGCCATTGAAGCAGCTCCGGGTGATTGGGCTGGCTTTTTTTCTTGCCTGCGTGCCGCACGTCCTCTATCATCGTCCTGATTCGGCGGTTGGACTTTGGGCTGTATTATTCATGGCAATCATCCTGGCATTCACACCACGTGCCACCAAGCACCCGCAGGGCGGGAGCGAGCATGGCGTGGGCCTGGCGATGCTGATCGCACCGCCGTGGCTCGTCTTTTTTATGAGCGTGGATTTCGCATCGTTCGGTCTCGCCGCAGTCGTGCAGCCATTCCCCGTCCTGCTCACCAGTGCGGTTGTCATGTTCGCCGGTTACATGGCGCATCGTTGCGAGATCGAGTTCGCTCCGGCGTTTGGACGGCATGAAACGATGCAGCCACGCATCTGGCACCAGACCCTTGGGGCAATGACGCAGGTTGGGAAACGACTGCATACACTGGCTATGGCATTGTCGTTCGTAGCGCTGTCCGGGTTGTTTGTGCTGCGCTACAATTTGCCGTATCCGCCGCTCGAGATGATGCTGTGCGTTGGGCTGTGGGCTGCCCAGTCGGTTTTGTGGTTCCGCGAAGGACGTGAACGCAAATCCATCGCTGCCAACGCCATTGCACAGGTGGCTGTCGTCGGTCTGTCTCTGGTCATGCGGCGCCAGTTGATGCTGACACATCCAGAGGTGTGGACGACTGAGTATGATGTCTGGGCGGCGCTCGCGGTGTCGATGTGTATGACCGGCGGCAAACAGCTGATCGACAAACAGAGCAGAGAACTGCAACTGCCGTATCTGGTTTCGCTCTGTGCGCTGCCTGTGCTGGTGATCGCATGGGTGCTGGTGCACGGACTGGGAACGGATATCGGTCTGATAGTGATGTTGCTGTACAGCGCGATGTTCACATTCCTCGGCAGGGGGTCAGGAAACTCGCCATACAACATCGTAGCGGTGGGCGGGTTTGTTGCCTTCGTGGCAATCCTTTTCTGGAGCAAGCTCGAACTGCGGGTCTTGCATGCGTACGTGATTCCGGCCGGGGTCGGCATTTTGGCGCTGGTGCAGATGTTCGGCAACGACCTCAGCCAGCGCTTACGCATGCAGATTCGTGCCGCAACCCTTGCCACGATGCTCGGGACGACCGCCTATTACGCGCTGCTCGACGATCGTTATCAACCGGCGTTTCATGTCACGATGCTGCTGCTGAGCCTGGCGGTCATGGCCTGTGGAACGCTGTTCAGGATACGGGTCTTTCTATTGTTCGGTGCATGCGGAGTTTTGGTCGATCTCTGCACGATCTTTTACAAGATCGTCATCCGTCTCGACGGCCACTACCAGATGACATCATTCGGTGTCGTCATCCTGCTTGTGGGAATCGTCCTCGTTGCCGGTACCGCTTACTACAAGACGCAGCGGCAACAATTCGAGGAGCGCCTGGACGCCTTGCGCGCGTTTCTGGGCCGCTGGGACTGAACTGACTTCCGAAATCGTACAATAGTATCGCATCAGGTGGCAGCGCTTTGACCGATCGATCATTCGTCACGTTCCGACATCACAAGCTTTATAGCATGAGATCTTCGAATCATTCGTTCGGTAAGGCCAATTGAACCAATCGGAAAATATCTGGACAGACTAATTTGGACAGACTAATTTGGGCGGCGACGGGGTAGGGACAGCAGACCAACTCAGGACAAACCAATTGGATACAATAGTGACAGATCGTAGTGAACTGGTCAAACGCCTGACCGAGAAAGCGAGGTTCCTGCGGATCAATGCACTGGCACTGAACAACCGCACACTGCATGCCGGCGGCGCATTGTCATCTTCCGATCTGCTGGCTGTGCTATTCTATCATATCCTGCGGATCGATCCGCAGAACCCCGACTGGGCGGACCGCGACGTTTTTATCAATTCCCGAGGGCACGCCTGCGAGCCACTGTTTGTGGCGATGGCGGATCTTGGTTTTTTCCCGTGGGACGACCTGCAGAATATCGAAGAAGCCGGTTCCCACCTGCACGGCCTGAGCGCGACCACGACACCCGGCGTGGAAATTTCCATGGGCTCGCTGGGGACCGGCATTTCCATCGCGTCCGGCATGGCGTTGAGCATGCGCACACAGCAGCGCCCGGGCCGCGTGTACATCATCACCGGCGACGGCGAGCTGCAGGAAGGGCTGTCCTGGGAAGGGGCGCTGACGGCCGGCAAATACAGCCTCGAAAACCTGGTAGTCATCGTCGACCGCAACAAGTACCAGTCGAGTGACCGCGGCACGGAACAGGTGATGCCGCTCGAACCGCTGGACGACAAGTTTCGCGCCTTCGGCTTCGCGGTGCGGCGCATTGACGGGCACGACATCGGCCAAGTCATCGAGGCGCTCGAATCCGCGCCGCTGGCCAGTGGCAAGCCGACCTGCATCATTGCCGACACGATCAAAGGCAAGGGTGTGTCGTTTCTCGAGTCGGGACACATCCACTGCGGTCGCTTCGGTCGCGACATCGATCCGGAGCTGCTGGACCAGGCAATCACCGAGCTCGAGACCGATGCTGCCGCGCCGTTGCTGCGTATCGACGTGCGCCATCAATGTGATTCGGTCAGCGAGATTGCCCTCGGCTCAATTGCCAATGTGTTCAGCGAAAAGCTGCACGAATGGGCTGCGAAAGATCCGCGGGTCTGCTATGTCGGTGTCGATACGATGGACGTGGCGTTCCAGGAAAAGTATCCCGACCGCGCCTTCGACGTCGGCATCGCCGAGCAGGACGAGCTCGGCCTGGCAACCGGGCTGGCGATGCAGGGCATGATCCCGCTGATCCAGGCGTGGGCGCCGTTCACGCCGCTGCGCAACTTCGACCAGTTGCGGACCTATCTGTGCCGGCACAATTGCAACGCCAAAATCATCGGCTGGACGCTCGGGCTGGTCAACAACTCGCACGGTACGACGCATCACGATCTCGAGAGTACCGCACTGTACCGGGTCGTACCGAATCTGACAGTGCTCACAGCCTTCGACGACGACCAGTTTCGCCAGGCATTCGATGCGGCTATGGCGATCGACGGGCCGGTCGTAGTACTCGGGCCACCCGAGCACTACGCGCCAGGTGCCGACGGTCTCGAGGATTTGCCGCTACCGGCGCACGGCGACTACGTTGTCGGCAAGAGCCAGTGGCTCTGCCGCGGCAGCGACGCAACTATCGTCACCTACGGCCCGGCCCTGCGCTATGCCTGGCAGGCCACCGAGAAACTGCGCGCCGACGGTGTGGCGGTCGGCATCATCAACACCACATCAATCAAACCATTCGACGCCGACATCATCGCCGAAGCAGCAGCGGCATCGCCGGCAATGCTTGTGGTCGAGGAGCAGACGGTGATCGGCGGCGTCGGCAGCGCCGTCGCCGAGGTGATTGCCGAGCACCGTCTGACGACAGCGTTCCGCCGCATGGGCATTCCCGATCAATTCGTTGAAGACGTCGGCGACTGGACCTACTGCCGAGCCGGCGTCGGACTGGCAATCGACGACGTCATAAGGAATGTTCAAGAACTTACACAAAGAGGTACGTGATGCGGCTGAACGACAAAGTGTGTGCCATCACCGGGGCCGGTAGCGGCATTGGCGCAGCAGCGGCCCGTATTTTCGCGCGTGAAGGTGCCCGGGTCGTCCTGCTCGAGATCAATCCGGAGGCGGGCCGACAGGTCGCCGACGAAATTGGCGACGCCGCGACCTTTATCGAAACCGATGTGTCCGATGCAGCCGCCGTTGCCGCTGCGTTCGAGCATATTTCGACAGATTTTGGCCGCCTGGACGGGTTATACAACAACGCCTCGGTGTTCTGGGGTGAGCACGATGCCAAAGTTACCGAGATCGACCTCGACGTCTATGCACAGGTCATTGCCATTAACCAGCACAGCGTCGTGTACTGTTGCAAGCATGCCATTCCCATGATGATCGCCGGCGACGGTGGCACCATCGTCAACACCGCCTCGAGCGCGGCAATCAGCGGCATCCCCGGGTGTACCGCCTACACCGCTGCGAAAGGCGCTACCGTGGCGCTGACCCGGGCCATGGCAGTGGAGTATGCGCCTCAGAAGGTGCGCGTCAACTGCATCGCTCCGGCCGGAATCTACACGCCAATGATCCGCGAGAGTAACCTCAACGATCCGTCGTTCAACGAGGAGGCATTCCTCAAGCGGACGCCATTGCGCCGCTGGGGGCAACCCGAGGACATTGCCAACACCGCACTGTTCCTGACCAGCGACGACAGCTCTTACATCACCGGCGCGATCATCACCGCCGACGGCGCCATCACGATCATGCCGGCATTCTGAGCACGGACACCGAGTCGCATGATCAATCAGAATTTTCCAGTTGTTTCCCACCGCAGCATCTATTGCCCGAACCAGTGGCCGCACATTGTACGGGACAAAAGCCGGCTGCCGCCGAATGGCGGGAGTGACCAGCGAAAACTGCGAACCTGAACCTGCCAACGGTTTCTTATGCCTCCTTCTCAATTCGATACAATCGTCGTCGGCCTCGGTGTCATGGGCAGCTCGATCACCCATGAGCTCGCCTGCAGGGGCCAGCGTGTGCTGGGTGTGGATCGGGAACGGCCGCCGCACGTGCACGGATCAAGCCACGGTCACACCCGAGTCACCCGCGAAGTGTACGGTGACGACGAACGCTACGTGTCCCTTGTCCAGCGCACCAACCAATGCTGGCGCAAGTTGCAGAAAACAACCGGCACGCAACTGCTGATCGAATCCGGACTGGTGCTGATGGGGACGCCCGATTCGGCACTCATTCAGGACACCGAAGCCAGCAGCCGTGAGCACGGCCTTCCCTGCGATCGGCTCGAGCGCGAGGAGATCAGTCGCCGCTGGCCACAACTCCAGACCGATCCGGACATGTGCGGCCTCTGGGATGCCAGCGCCGGCATCTTGCGCGTCGAGCCCTGCATCGAAACGCTGCTCGCTCAGGCGGAAGCCAACGGCGCAACGCTGCACTGCGACGCCGCCGTCGAAACGTGGCAGGCTGACGACGGCCAGATTACCGTGCAAACCGCCACCGGCGCCTGGCAGGCTCGCCAGCTGGTGATCTCCGCCGGCCCGTGGCTAGGCACGTTGCTATCCGACCTGAATCTGCCGCTGCGCTGCGAACGGCATGTGCAATACTGGTTCGAGCCGAAATCGAATCCCGAAAGATTCGCCCCGGGCAACTGCCCGATCTACTCCTGGCAGTACGGCAACAACATGATCTATGGCTTCCCCGATCTGGGGCACGGCATCAAGGTTGCCCGGCACCATACCAAAGAGTTTGTCCAGCCTGATACAGTGAACCGCGACATCAACGATCGTGAACTCGACGAAGTACGTAGCTTGCTGGAGAGGTTCATGCCGACAGCCAACGGCAGACTGATCGCCCACGATGTCTGCATGTATACCAACACACCGGATCACAACTTCATCATCGACTTCCACCCGGATCATTCGAACGTCCTGATCGTCGGCGGCTGCTCCGGCCACGGCTTCAAGTTCGGACCAGTCGTCGGCGAGCTGTCTGCAGACCTGCTGCAGGGCATTCGCGATCCGGGACTCGATATGTTCAAAATCGACCGGTTCATTTAACGCTCGATGACCCGGTGCCCGGTTCCGCACTTGCCTTCGGCTATTCGTTCACGTACTTTTACATACGCAGGTTCTTCCACCTGGGGGGCTTTCACCGCCATAAATCAGCGCCCGTCGCAGGCGTAAACCATAAACGTGATTACGCTTCGCTTCATCACGTAGGTCAAGTAGACGTTGGCCAAGGAGAATTATGAAAGAGACTGCCACCGTGAAAATATTCCTCGCGGAGGGTGATCCTGCTTCCGTCCGAACGGCTGAAATATCAAACTGGACGGGAAAAGCGCTGGCTGGTCCTCGCTCCCAATTGGATCTGCTCCTCAAGAGGGACGAGGCCGATAAGCCCGGTATCTACTTCCTGACCGGGATCAATCCCGAGACCGGGAAGCAGAGAGTCTATATTGGAGAGGCTGAAGTCGTCCGATCAAGAATCAAGAACCATCTCGATCGGGATTTCTGGAAGACCATCATCTTCTTCGTTAGCAAGGATGAGAACCTGACCAAAGCCCACATCAAGTATCTTGAGGGTAAGCTCATCGAGATGACAAGGGAAGCAGACAGGTTTGAACTGGAGAACACGAACTCCAGTGGCTCCCACCTCCCTGAATCAGATACGGCAGACATGAATGTGTTTCTGGCCAAGGTCGATCAACTTTTACCCGTTCTTGGGCAGGACTTCCTGAAACCGATAACGATGTTTACGGTATCACCGAAAAACTCCGATATGCTGACCTGCAAAATCAAGGACGTCAAGGCCACAGGGAGTTCCACGAAAAACGGCTTCCTCGTCCTGAAGGACTCGCAAGCGGTGCTCAACGAGCGGCTGTCCGTAAAGAAATACCCTTATCCTTCAATCCTTAGGTCGCAACTCATTTCCG
>Ga0209402_10000338_pt1 | contig 58779 bp, 88 predicted proteins | sample ArcticOcean_MG_C_3_FD_187437 | JGI IMG/M metagenome (GOLD analysis project Ga0209402, IMG submission 187437) | Marine microbial communities from western Arctic Ocean - ArcticOcean_MG_CB8_126 (SPAdes) (version 2) | ecosystem: Environmental > Aquatic > Marine > Oceanic | place: Arctic Ocean... | reverse complement strand
GCCCGATGACAATAACGAAGCTCCGCTCACGGGTAGCCCGACCATCACCAAGGGTCACACCACTCTCCGCGTTTGCGACGAGTGCGATGGACTCGGCCATTACAGTGACGGCGGAAACGAAGAGTGCGATGTCTGCAAGGGCGTAGGATCAGTCCCTTACCGCCAGAGAAGCTAACCACCACACACTGGAGGATTCACCATGGATCTCACGAACGGCACCACATCATTGACTCCCGCAGAACGGACACTGACAGTGGTCGTTCTGACGCACTCTGCCTACCTGCTGGCGAATGACCGTCAGGGACTCCAACAAGCCCTCGACGCACTGGATACCCAGGATGTCAAGGACGCAATGACCCCCGATTCTCACAAGCTGTTGCAGAAGGTGAGGCACGACCTGAACCTCCTCGACAAGCCCGCAGACGAGAACACGTCCTGGGAGATCGAGGTTGGATACAGTGACGACGAGGAAGATATCGTTTCCTCGACAAGAGTCACCGTGAAGAACGGATACCGAGAACACGCAGAAAACGAAGCACTCGATCACGTTGCAAATACCATTCCCGCAGGTGAGCAGTGGATCGAATCCGCAAGAAGGATCTCGTAGTCAACCACCACACGCAGTCGGAGGATTTCACATGCAGATTAAAACCGGAGAGCATTATTGGGCAATGGTAGAGAACAAGAAAATTGCACTTACCGTTGTTGAGGCGGAACCCAAAGGCCAGGATGGATGGATTCTTGCCAAGCCTATGGGTAGACGAAATAAGAATTTCGGCGTGAACGGCGAGGCGCATGTGCTGAGAAGAAACTTCCTGAAACCTGTCACTGGAGAAAATGTGCTTGAGGACGTTTTTTACATATAGGAGGGTCTCTTGATCCCGAAAACATGGACCGTTCGACATTACGAGTGGGACCGACTCAACCTGTCCTACCCACGCACACCCATCGAAGTCAGGCAAGTCGATACGGTAAGCCGCACGATGGCAGTTCTCATCGCACGAACGTCCTGGCACTGGGGCGGGAAGATCACCGCAAGGAGGGAAGCATGAGCGACGAAATAAAAGTGAACTTCGAAGTCGGGCTGACGCCAGAACAGGACAAACACTTCAAGGCACGAACCAGAGGTAGAATGAGAGTCCACATCAGAGAGGACGCCAGAAAGAATTACATCGCACATGCCGTCTGCCCTCCCGCGAAAGGCGTTGTGCTCTCTTACGCCGACAACCTGGGTCTGGTTGAAGACCAGTGGCTGGAAGTCGACACGACTCACCTGTTCCTGACGCAGTATAATTGTCACGGCACGACACTGCGGATTTACAACAGAGATATCGATGCCATCGAAGATGATGCGCGGGTGGACATGGCGCGATGCAATTACTGCGGAGCTACCACACCAGACACTGATGATCCCTGCGATGGATGCGGGAAGAACAATCGCCAGTCATTCTCAACACGATGGATACCATCATGACCGACATTGACTTCGTTCCCGATCCGGTGGAGCGCAAGTTTCACAAACTGGATGACCACGACCGCTTCTTCCTGATCGACAACGACAAATTCGTGTTCGAGAAAATTGGCGTAGCTCACTACCGCATTCACTCGAACGGCACCTTCGTTTACAACATTGACCCGCGCATCACCGTGCTGGTCCTGGGAGAATAGCAATGGCACACATCAAAGGGAAGCTCCTCGACTCACGACGCAGGATTGACGAGAACAGAAAAGCAGGTTTCGGTGGCAAGCGCAAAGGGGCTGGCCGACCTCCCTTGCACGGTGGACGGCTGGTGCAGAAGACCATCAACATACCCCCTGCTCTGGCTGAGGTGATCGAAGCATACGCAGTAAAGAACGGTCGCTCAGTTCCCAAGGAAATCGTGGCTTGGCTACATGAGGAACTGCAACGCAAAGTCTGACATGATTCTCATCTTCTGCACATGACGCCCATTGCCAATCACGGAATGGGCGTTTTTGTATACCTGAGAGGTACAACGTGTATCGATAAAACATGTGCAAAAAATGAGAATCATGAGTTATACTCATGATGACCGTAACACATCCCCGCAAAGGAGGCAGTTGTGGCACCTGCATTTTCCAAAGATCAGAAGGCGCTACTGAGTGAAGCCGAGAAACTGACGGGCATCAAGCCCGAGCTATTGCGATGGAGCGGCAAGCATCCGGTCATGACATTCGGCAACGGCTACCAGATGCCGATGCCTACCACTCCGTCAGACCACAGGTCGAGGACTAACTGGCTGGCGCTATTGACCAGAGAGTTAGGCAAGGTAGAACCACCAGCAAAGAAGAAGCGTCATCGAACAAAGCCGATCTTCAGGTATGGTGCGCTACATCCTCAACCGCAGAACCTGGGCGCTGACCTGAAGCAAGCGATGCGGGACGCAGGGCACCGGCGGGTGGCCGTCTGTAAGCGGATCACTGACGCCCAAGGAACGCACTTAGGCCCAGGCACAATAACGCGCATCATAACCGTGATGAAAGAAGGTCAGCGGATAGGTGCCGTACTGCACGATGGCATCAAGAAATATATACGGGAGTTTGCAGGAGAGTCACTGTCCAACAAGTATGGCGGGAGGATACTGCCTGAACCTGTAGAGCTTCCAGAGCCAGTGGTTGAAGCAAAGCCAGAACCCGTGGAGTCGGTGGAAGAATTAATCAAGGAGAGTAACGGACAACCGACGGACGATGAGCTACTCGACTTCTTCGTCCAGCTAAGACCCGCCGAGAAGAAAGTCTTAGCTACCATAAGTCAGGCAATGGTTGAAGCCAAGCCTCTTGCCGCAAGAATACTGCTACTGGTTCATGACGAAGGCTGATACAGGAGGGGGGTGGTAACGCCCCCCTCCCTTTCCTTTGCCCTGCGCCGCAAATGTTTCATCGCACGATCAAGGAGCTGACGGATACGCTCCCTGGAGAGGCCAAGACCAGCCCCGATCTCTCCTAACGTGAGATCAGCAACGTATCGCTGATTCAAAATATACTTGTCTCGTTCCGGCAAGCCCTGCATCAACCTCTCGATATACGCACCGTCGCTTCGAGTAGACGCTTCCTCGTCTGGCGCTACACCCTTGTCCGGCAGACGGGATGTGTCACGGTCAAGGCAGACGGTGTTTCGAAACTGTCGGATGCCACACATAGGGCATTTAAACACCGTGTCCCGAGCTTTGTAATCAAAACCGCAACCCTCGCATCTTACGTCGATTTCCGAGCGCGACATCGGAACACGTACGGATGTGAAATTGTAATCGAGATACCTGTGAATGCTCTGGCGCACCCAAAAGACGGCATAGGTGATGAACTTCACGCCCCTTGCCGGATCAAACCGAACAGCCGCCTCGCACATCCCAAGGCACCCCTGTTGAACAAGATCGTCATACACGACCGTCTCACTGCAACACTGGTGGTATCTCTGCGCGTACTGCATGGCAAAGCCGACGTTGTCAGCTACGAGCTTGGCTTGTTCCGGCGTCATGGCAAACCTCTTAGAATTTGGCGATCTCAATGACAGACATGGAACTGATCTTTGGTACATCCCCGGTTGACATTATTCATCCTCCTCCGTGTAAGGCGTCTCGGCATATTCGAACAGCGCCCATCTGCACTCCCCCTTTCTGTCGAAATTCCGACCGGTCCTTTCGGCCTGGTTCCTTGCAAAGCTCTTTCTCAGGTCTGGTGTTGCGGCGCGGCGACTTTTCACCGTGGACATATGAGCAGGGATTGTCTTGTTGCAAAAAACGCAGTGCGGCACCGATCCCTCTCCTTCTGATTTGCCAATGGACAACCAGTCACACTCAACGCATTTCATCTCTTCGCTCACCGTCCTTTCTGGCGATCTCTCGCTGGGCGTCAGCGACCATCTCCTTGATTTCGGGTAATGGTGCAGACTCTTCGGCGGGTGCCTTAGAAACGTCCTCAGGCATGCGTATCTGCTGTCCTGTGATTCGCTCCACTTCCTTCCAGATGTGTGCCAGTGCCTTGCGGAAATTTCTTACCGTGCTATGGAGAGTGTCTATCCGTTCAGTAACCAGATTCTTGTTCTGGATCTCAAGCTGGGTGACCCTACCCTTGAGTCGGTCCACCTCCCGCTCGGTCATCCGTATTTCTTTCGAGTCATCGAGATCACGAATGTTCATTGAGTGCCCATATTATCTGTCTGTCGCGTCGTTCTCCGGTGCGGCGGACAAGACCCTTTCTCTCCAGCGGTGCCATTCGAGGGCTGGACGCATTCACCCTGACTCCAAGGAATTCAGCGATCTCGTTGTTGATAGCCTTGCCGCCCAGCGATCTCATGCAATTCAAAACATCTCTCTCGGCTTTCTGTACATCGACGCTTGCTGCCGCGTCATGGCTTGTCTCGGGATCGGACTTTCGAGCGTAAGATCCATCGTTAAACAGATCCGACTGATCATTTTCCATACCACCTCCGATATGTCTCAGGGTCTGCCTCTTTGACTCCCGCTCGGAAGAACCGACGAGCGAAGGCTCCGATGACGACCAGTAAGACGACATTCACGATCCAGTGCCCAGGAATGAACGCTGAGATGATCATCACATTGAACCACAGCCTCCGTCTCTTGTGCCATTCGTCGTCAGGCTCCCCTGGATGGAGCAACGGGTCTCCCCAGGCTGCGTCACCCCAGCCCCACGTACGGAGGAACTGTTCAGCGGCAACGCACTTCGCTACTGTTCCAGCCAACTCGATTACTGTGATCAGGTCCATGTCAGCTCCTGTACTGTACAGGTACTGTACAGTTGAGTGCAGTTGGTGTACAACGCCGGAAGGTTCGACTGAGCTGGACATAGGGGGGCCATACCCCTGTACCGATGTCTGCATTCGGGAGCCGTAGGCAGCATGAGGCTGGACCGGCTATTGCCCGCGCATTCCAGCTGGTGGAAGTCAATTGCCACCAAACAGGATCGGTATCAGGAGATGGCCCTATGTCCAGTAGATGGCTACGCCGTATAGGCTCGGACGTCGCCGGACGTGAGGGTGGACGGTCCTCCTCACTCGGATGCGACTTGTATTGATCGACCGTCGATCTCAACCGGGGCGCATTCATCCTTACGGGGTTGCGCTGCGACTTTCCCGGTACCCCCATGGTTGTCGCTTATGGTGCCAGCTTCTGAATCTTCAGCGCCACGGGTTGTCCCCTCCGCTGAAGTTTTGGTACACGTTTCTTGGGCCACTCCTTTGTGAGCGGGTGACCGTATTCAGCAACTATCTCGTCCCATCGGATACTGCACAGCAGCCGCCGCTCATCGAGGAAGGTGTCCCTCCGATCTTTCTCCGCCTTGCTGAGGGTACGGAGGATGGTCATCTGACGTCCCTTAAGGGTGCAGCGGGACTCAAGGCAGATGTCATCTATGGCAACTCTCAGCTCTTCAATTCGTGCGTCGTGTCGGTGGTTCATCTTCGGGAACCTCGATGGTGTTTGCCGTGACAACGAGAGCAGAGCAACGTGAGATCTTCTAATGGGTGCTCTCGGAACAGAGTCTTGTAATGACGGTGATGTGGGACCAGCGAAAGATCCCGACCACACAGGACACAGGTCTTGTGGTTCGTCTCAACCTGGGCTTTCAATGCCCTGAACCATTCTGTGCGGTGATACTTGGCTTGCAACTTTTTATCAGGAGCCTTTTTCGCGAAAAATAACTCTAACGCCTCCGACTTTTTCAGTGGCGGATGACCGTCAGGATTGAAGGTCATGCACGGGGTCCGATGTAGTGGGTCATGATCGCTTCGTAATAGATGGCAGACAGCGTTGCCCACAGTTTGTATCGAGCCAGGTACAGCTCCATCTCGGAATCGTAGACAACTCTTTTGCCACGGAAGAAATGGTCACTCATTGTCGTCTACTGGTGGCGTCCATGGCTCAGGGGATTGGACCCGTTGCTTATCCACCCCTGCCTCCATCATGAGGTTCGCCATCGCATATGCTTCAAAGGCTATTTTTTCACCGAAGTCTTTTGCGCCAACCTCCACCATATAGAGCATGCCGTGCGTCTGTATCAGTGCGTTCATTGCAAGTCCAGCAAAACGGTCACGGTCAGTCATCGATTACTCCTTGCCAGCATCGCTTCGAGTTGGTAGTGGCCGTAAAGTTCAGTCAGCGTTTCACGCAACACGACCTCTTCCATCGACCGACAGGCTTTTCTATGAGCATGCACGTAATCATGGCACGGCTTACACAAAGGGATGACGGTCCAGTGGTTCTTGTACTGAGTGCCGAGGCGGATGTGGTGGGCTTCGCACGGATGCCCATTGCCACACCTGCCGCAGGTCATCAGTTTGACTTCGAGCAGATGTTGAAGCTCATCTTTCGTTGCTCGTTTTTTGGACATGCCTTCTCATTTGTGAAAACGAATTCATCGTCCGACACTTCCATCGTGAATCGCTTTATGCCGGAAGTGATCAGCATCTGTGCAGTCAAGGCTGCGGCCCCTTTGGATCGTGCCGTTATCTTTGCCATGTCAGAACGGAAGGCCGTCGTCTTTGGCTGTCGGAGGTCCGCTCTGCGCGGGCGGCTGTTCGAGGGGAGGCTCAGGATCAGGATGAACGGGAGGGGACGAAGCTGTTGTGTCCAGCCTGATCCTGAGTCCATCAACCACCTTGCCATTGAACTGGACCTTCGCCGTGAACAGTACGATGGGAGCGCCGACCCAATCTGCTGTCTCGTCACCGAGGGCAGACTGCATCTCCATCGCGTTGGTCTTGTTGAGGACCATGCCCTTTTTCCCGCCCTGAAAATGCAGGATGGGTTTATCTGGCTCTTCCTCGACCACCTGCTCCATCGCAACACCACCAATGATGACCCGGTACTCTTTGCCCAGGAGGTCTGCAGCCTTCAGATACTTGCTTGCATATGCGTCGTTGATATTCATTCTTCCCCCACGATAGGTTTTGTGGGCGAGAGTCTCCCCGCACTCCCGCCCGAAGCGGACCCGCTGTGGCAAGCTCCATCATGTCTCTCCCCCGAGGACAGATGCGCTGGTAGCGGGTCCGCTAAAACGAAATTATCTGTAACAGTATCCACGGCAGGAGCAGCCATCGCTTGTCGAACGAACCGCTCCGTGAATCTTTTTTCGAGTATCTCAACCAGTCCTCTGATCTCCGGCATCTCATGAAGCAGCCCCTCCAACAGTCCGGTTACCAACGCAGCCCGCATCTCTGGATGCAGAACCTTGATCCCTCGGGCATAGGTGGGGTGGACCTTGATCCATCCCTTCCTTTCCAGCACCATGAGGTGGTTGCGTACCCCGTTGGTCTGACTGACTTCCATGCTCTCGGCCAGCTCTCGCAAGGTCGGAGGATATCCCTGCTCAGTGATGCTGGTCAAGATCCCCAGGACGACCGTTCGCTGTCGATATGTCAGTATGTTAGTTCTCATTTTTTGAGATATTTTCCAAGAAAATGTGCAGGATCTGCACAGAAAAAAGTACAGTTATGCGTACATCGCGTATCTCTAAGCGGCAGATTTCGCTTGCTATCGACCACAAAATACCATACATGATTATGGCTGTGGAGCGACCTTATATATTAGCCGGAGGGGGAGAGGCGAACATGAGCGGGCAAGCGAACGGCAACACCATTGAAAGCATTTCGAAAAACGTAAAAGCCATTCGTCGGCAAAGAGGCATGACTTCAGAACAGGCTGCTAAAGCTTGCGGCTTCGACCGAAGCACATACTCTCGGATTGAAACGGGGAAGAAGATCTTGAAGGTCACCGAGTTGAACGAAGTTGCCCGAGGTCTGAAGTGTGATGTAAGGGATCTGTTCGGACCCTTTACGGAGAATCTGTCGCCAGAGGTTCAGGTGCTGGTGAAGCGACTCCAAGTGTTACCGGAAGAAGGTCGGATTCGCATTTTGAAATTGCTCGAAGCAGGAGCCGATGCGCCAGAGGACTTAACTGAAGCTGCCCTGACACTTCTCGAACGTCGGCAGTCTGCAGGATAGAATGTATCAGGGGATCCATACCGATACCGCCTTGTGAGGATGAGTTTCGTGGGGTGTAATAAGATACTCAATTTCGCAAGTTTGTTCTGTCTGTTTTATACGTACAAAACCACCCTTTTACGTGATGGTTTTGTAACACTTTACGAAAGTGCCACAGAAAAGCTGTCCTCTCCGACGTTCAGTTCTACCCCCGGTGGTTCCTCTCCGCTGTCCTTCACAAACTTCTTGATCGCTGCCTTGTCCGGCTGATGTTTTGTGCGGAACAAATCGTGCCCACCCTTCTGGCACCAGTCGATGAACACCTCATCCAGCACGACATCGATGCGCTCCGATCCCTTCCGCCTCTTCAGTACACCTTCCGGCAGATCGATAGACTTCAGGTTCGTGCTCCAGAGATATGCCTTCAGCGCATCTTCATTCCAGAGGATGCGCTTCTTGATTCGGGTCTGGTGTTTTTTGTACCAAGTCTGGAGGCGCGACAGCTCCTCATCGTAAAGCTCATCTACCCGAATCATCTCCTTGATCCAGTATCGCATGGAGCGCAGCCGCTTGTTTGCATCGGCCTCCGCTTCCAGCTCCAGGGGAATGGCGTCCTCCCCTTCGACGGCAATCATGTCATCATACTCTTGTTCCCAATCAACGTCTTCCAGTATGTTCATATCGCCTCCGGTTTCTGTAGCGCGTTGGGCCTTTGCCCAACCCGCATAGACATGTAGCGACATGCGAGACAGACTTCAAGGGCTGGATAAAAATAGTGCAGCACATTTGAACAAGAGGGTTACATACAGGTTACAGTCCCGAAAAACCCACTACCTGGGCGGCGGTAGCGAGACTCATAACCCAAAGGTCGTAGGTTCAAATCCTACCCCCGCTACCAAAAACAGAAGGGCACCTGAGAAATCGGGTGCCCTTTTTGCGTACAAAAAACTATACTGGGCCTACGTTTTTAGGGATTCGGTGAATCAGGGCTTGCTTTAGCCCAACGAGTTCAATATATTTCAAGTCGTAGCAGGTTGTAGCTGTTCATACCCCGAAGTAGGTCGCAGAGAGGTCGCAGCGAGGTCGCACACACTCACCACTGGAGGATACCATGGCAACGAAGACCTATATTAAGCCGAGAAAACACTACCGAATCCGTTATCGACTCGGTTCCCGAGGAAATTCTGAGGCAGTAAATCGCTTTTTTAAAAAAGATCCTGAAGCAAACAAGTTCCTCAAGGCGATCTCCGTTGTTGAGAATGCGGCCCGTATGGGTCAGGCTCGGAAGGAAGACATCGAGCGTTGGATCCGCCTCGACTTCGTCACCACCGAACAGGCTGTCAGATATTTCGACGCCCCTGGACTCGCCCTCGTCACGACCACCGACTACGATGCCCTCAGCAAGGCCTACGACGTCGTTATAGACGCTTCGACTCGAAACCACGCCAGCTACTCCGCCAAGCGCTCTCGGGCTGACAGGGTCATCGACTGGCTGAAGAGAAACGTGGACGATCTGTCGGTGCTCACGAAGAAGCAGGTCGAGGGCTGGGCCACGGAGCTGGGGAAGAAGTATGCGAAGAAGACGGTCTTCCATTTCGTGACCGAGATGCGCCTCCTCCTCGACACTGCTATGGATCTTCACATGACGCAGGTCAATGCCGCACGGCTGATCAAGGCACCTCAGCCCAAGAGGGCAGACACTCCACGCCGCAGATTCAAACCAGCGGAAACGAAGAAGATCTTTGGGGCGCTGGAGAGTAACAAGGATGGTGTTGCAGATCTGATGGGCGGAGCGATGGAGGCGTGTTGCTTCCTGGGATACTTCTGCGGGCTACGAAATTCTGAGATCCAGAATCTGGTGTGGGACAATGTAGACTTCGGCGCAAGGCTGGTACGTATCAAGGAGACGGTGCTGCCTGACGGCACAAAGTGGGAGACGAAGACCGAGACGAACAGGGTCATCGGGATGTCTGGGCATCTGGTTGAGTATCTGAAGGTCTGGAAGGTCCGTCAGGATGGAGGCACGTTCGTGATTGGCGGGACGTCGAACGGGGTGGACCGCCCCTACCACAAGGATGCACTGACTCAGGCATGGCCGGTCCTGCGGGAGGCGGCGAAGCTCAAGGAGGACACCACCTTCTACTGCTTCCGACACACCTACGCACGGGAGGAGCTGAAGCGGGTTGGAACTGGCGAGAAGGACATGGCTGACCTTCAGGCCGAGATGGGTCACGCGGACATGACAACCACCATGCTCTACCTCCACGACGAGAAGGACGAGACGAACAAAAATGATTCGAAGGGATTCATCTTCGAGTAGTCTTCCCCTCCCCCAAACAGAAAGGGCCACCGGAAAACCGGTGGCCCTTTTCTTATTCTATTTCTTCCTCGACCAGCCACACCTTTGGGGCGTCGTCGTCGTCCCACTCGTCGGATGAGATAACATTGCTGATCTCCAGCACATACATCTGGGAATACGCGACCAGCATCTGCACGTCCATCTCGTCAGGGTAAGCCGACAACTTTTCTGTCAGTTCCTTGACGGTCATTCCACCCTCGTCTCGTACTCGAACTCCAGCACCTCCGAGGGCTTGTAGCGCCGCAACTGTCGGGTCAGCCGCAAGCACGGCAACCTGACGCCCCGCTTGTTCCTGCCCAGGATAAAATTCTGAACGGAACGTCCCGCCTTCAAGCCCCAGCGGGCACAAAGATCCTCCTCTGTGAGGAAGATCTTGTCATTCCATCCTGATTCCGCCAGCTCTTCAGAGATATACTGCTTCTTGGTACGCTCGTCTACACGCATACATGCTTGCCTCCGTTCGTGGGGAGTTGTGCATGATTGTAGCGATTCGTCTCAATTCCGTCAACTTTATTTGAAAGCTTCAATAAATACCGGTGTCCGCTCCCCCACGTATGCGCCCACGATGTTGAATTCAAAAAATTCTTCCGCGTCCTCCCAGGTCATCTCCTTCATCAAACTCTGGATGACCCCTGACCTGTCATAGGCCACCCGTGAGGGACGTCCTGCCTCGTATGCGATACCGATTACACAATCATCATATCCGTCCGCCAGAAGCAGCTCCTCGTCAATCTCAGCCACCCTATCGTGAACAGTCAATACACATGACCTCCGTTGTGGGGAATGTGCTTGATCGTAGCGGCCTTTCTTCACCATGTCCAGGTTATTTTTTCACATCCTTATCCATCCAGAACGGACGCCCGTCGAAATAGCCCGCCAAGTGCAGCGCCCTGAGCTGCCCGTCGAGCACATGGTTGTTGTCCTTGGTGATGACGCCCATCTTGATGAGGTCGTAGTAATAGTCAGACCGAGCCTGATTCGAGTGGAGGACATCCTTCATGGCCGTAGCCATCATCGTAGCCTTTTCCATATTCTCTACCGAAGCAGCTTTCAATCCTCTGTATTTGGCGTTGCGCGGAAGGTTGATGGGATTCCTTGCCTTGTCCAGCTCGTCGTTCAGAATGGCATTTTGCCTCGGCGTGTATTCGCTCGTCTGCTCCCTGACCTGAGCCGGATCCATTGTTTTCGCATCCCCGATCAGCTTCCTTACGTCCAGTGACTGGAGAAACTCCCTGCTCTGCACGATCTGGCTTCCCTTTTCGTGCGCAGCGAACAGGCGCTGGTCTGTGTTGCGGTTCGCTGTCGAGAAGAACGCCCGAAACATAGATGTGCGACTCAGGGCAATGATCTCCTCGTCTTCGATGCCTACGGCTTTAAAGGCTGACTCTACCCATGGGTATCTCCACTTCACACTGTCTGCGGCGGCGGCGCTGACGCCAGCTCCGAGGAATGGGATAGGAGATTTGACCCTATCGGCCTGAGAGAAGTGTTCGTCTTCGAGGATGCCCAGTGCCTCGGGTGCCCGCAAGACGACCTTCCCTGCCTCGGCGGCAAAGGTTCGTGCGACATGCTCTATCTGTAACGGACTGTATTGTCCCAGGTAGCTGTCTTCACCGAACGTGAACGCCAGCCACTTAGACATGTGCCGCGCCCCGAGGGAGGTGCTGGCGCGGAAGCGTTCCTGTGGCAGACGGTCCATCTCTCTGGAGGACTCGATCTCGGAGTTGAAGAAGAAGTTTTTGTTGTACCCGACCTCGATCAGCCCCTTCGGAATTACTGGCAAGGGTGTCGCCAGCGCCAGCTCCGGCGTAAAGTCCCCGTCACGCATAAACTCGATGGGAGAAACGTCCGAGACGGTGCTGAGGAGGGTTTCGGACAGCCGGTCTCCGATAGAGGTTTTCTTGTTTGCCTCTTCGAGGCTGAAGCCTCCGAGGTTCTTGCTCTCCACTCCCGTATCGGTTGCCCCCCGCCTTACGGCAGGTGCCCCTTCTCCAGAATAGCCATCCGCAATGAAAGATTCCACGGGAGCTGTAACCAGCGCCAGAAAATCGCCCTTGGGGAACGTGAAGAAATATGGAAGCGTCTCACCATCCTCCTGATAGGTGCCTAAGATTTTGATAAAGTTTTTCTTGCGAACACGCGGGTCAATCTTGTTGACCATCTCCGCGCCGTACTCTTCATAGTCATTCGTCAGCGCCTGTGTCACAGCGGCCAATCCTATCGCTGCCCACACTGATGCCCGCAGCGGATTCTTGGCAGCTCCGTTAATCATTACACGACCACCCTGTGCCGCAGCGTTGATGAAGGGTGCGAAATAGTTCATACCCTGGAAGAACGCCCCGCCCTGCGCGAAGTCAATGGTGCCCGTCCTTGATGCCAGCGCCGCTGTCGCGAAAGCCTCAGGACTCACACCCTCTGTCGTTGTGCCCTGCCCGAGGATGCCTTTCTTCTTTGCGCCCGCTACGCGCAGCTCCTTCTTGAAGAGTCCCATCCTCGTCGCGCCTTCTGCTGCCTCAGCAAAATGCGTGAGGCCATCCAGCGTAACCTTCAGCGGTGAGAAAAGGATGCGGGATACATCTGAGGCGTTATTCAGCGTCGTTGCCTTTGCGCCGAAGGAGCCGATCATCTCAAGCGCCCTCTTCTGAGGCTTGATCTGTGTCATCTGGGCGCTGAAGGATCCGCCATGGTCCTTCCATGCCTTGATCAGTGCCTTGGTATTCCTGTTCCGCAGCCCGTTGGGCAGCAGCATCTGCGCCCAGCTCTCGGCAAAGATCCACATGTCCACAGGGTTGTACCACCGCAGCGGGTTGTCGGCTGCGAGATACTGTGTCATCAGATCTCTTGGGACGTTGACGACAGTGAAGGTCAGGTTCAATGCCGTTGCGCCCATCCGAAGCATCTGGTTGCTCTGGTTGACTGCCCGCATCATCCAGTTTACCATCGGCTTGTTCATCCCCTTCACCGCATAGGCGATGGGCTGCGCCGCCCAGATGCGCTGCATCTTCCCGTCGTCCAAAAAGTAGAGAGACTCGAAACCGTCAGGAGCTTGCAGCCCTTCCCCTGCCTTGGCCTTGGCTGCTGCCATCTGCTTTTCCGCTGCCGCCTGGGTCAGGTGCCCACTCTTTGGATTCCCTCGGATGTTCTTGCCGTCACTTCTTATGACATGCCAGCGACCATGGTCCTCGATCACAGACAAAGCCTCCGGTCCTTCGGGAAGCTTGACCAAAGACTTGATCGTCTCGGGCGCGTCGGCTGAGTTAACCAAGGTCCACAGCTCACGAACAGCCCTGTTCCTTTCAGCAAACCCGACGGTCTTGAAGATCCTGTCGATGCTGGCGTTCCCCATGTCACCGATGAAGTCCGTTGTTCCCTTCTCCGTCTTGTAGACATCCTGGCCCATCATGGTCAGGTTGCCTTTGTGCATTTCGTCCAGCCCTCCGTTCGCCCATTTCGTGACGACGTTGAACGGGCCCAGATAGTCTCCGTTGACATCTTCAGCCGCACTCATATGCCTTGCATCTTCTGCGGAGATGAGGCCAGCTTCGACGGAGTAGTCGAGCAGACTGCCCCAAACATCGTTCACCTTTTTCGCAGCTGCCTCGAAGCGTTCCATCGTCTCGTCGCCCAGGTTGTCCCGCATCCCTGCAAGAGCTTCCCGTGCCTCAGGTCCGGTGTATCCGTCGGGGTTAATCTGTGTGGCGTCGAAGCTGTCTGTGCTTATCAGGCGATCTTTGAGTCCGGTCATCTGGCGTCCGACCTGTGCCAGCTCCGCCTCTGCTCCCGAGAGCAGCTCCGCGTGGAGAGCTTTCTCGTTTCGTATCTTCGTCTTTTCCGCATCCGTCTTTGCTTTGCGACCCTTCTTTCCAAGGGATTGGATCTTCCCTCGGGTCGTGCGCAGCCCTTTGGTGAGGCGTTCGTTCTCAAGCTTCAGTCCCTGATATCTGTTGAACCGGTCGAGGGCAGCAGCCTCACGACGGATGGCAGACATGAAGAAGATGTAGTCTGTGAACCGTGCGATGCCATCCTTGCCGAGTTTTCTTCCCGTGCCTGAACTTATGACAGCTTCGCTCCATACTTTGGCGAACTCCTCTCCCTTCCCAGGAGCACCTCTCGACAGGATCACAAGGCTCTCGGGGTTCTTGAGCGTGTCAAGCTTCTCCCCTGTAACCTCTTCGTAGTGGCCGACCATGAAAGTCAATGCACGGATTTCGTTTACGGTACGCATGATCGTTGAATTGAGAAGCTGCCGCCCACCTGCCCTCGGGCTTGTAACAAGCTTTTTCAAGCTGGGGAATTCGAAGTCGCCAACCAGCTGCGTAGCGAAAGTCCCCTGATCCATCAGCCGCGTTACGCTTTCGGCGTAAGACATCTCCATTTCGATGCCTGTTTCCCTGACCCTTCGACCCCGTGCCCATGCAGGATACTTCTCAGCGTCCACCTTGGTGACCCTGAGCGGTGAGAATACCGACTTGAACAGATCGTAGACTTCCTTCACGGGGAAGAGGTTCATCTGCATCGTGACTCCGCCCTTCTCCTGACTAAGCAGGATCTTGCGGATCTCGTCCTGCAGCGATACCCTCGCAGGGTCTGTGGGATCTACGCCAGCATCCTTCATCAGTTTGATCTCATCCCTCAAGGATGCGATTGCCGCAGTCTTGTCCTCTCCGATCCGCTCCTCCTGGGCCTTGAGGTTCTGGTCATCAGGCAGGGAGCTGAGGTTGTTTACTTCACCTACGGCTTCAGCCCATGCGTCGACGCCCCGGTTGTGGATGTTCTCCAGCCCCGAGAGAGCCTGATTCATGTCCGTGAAGTTCGGACCTTCAAACGCTGCGCCCATTGCTCTGGCGAGTCGCGTCACCTTGTTGATGGGATTCGTTACCCGGTACGCTTCAGCGAGTCCAGCGAACTGCTTCCGAAGATCCGACATCGCTGTCGAACCTGTCTTGTTTTTTGGCTTGTTGGCGTCAACTTCTGCGCGGACCTTGAGTCCCAGCTTTGATGGCTCGAAGCCCATCAGGTCGCGCAGCCTCGTCAGGATCCTGCCAGCCTGTGCGTGTGAGGCTACAGGGTCGCCAGTCTGATGCGTAGCCATCGCAGAAATCTCGTTGACTGCATTCGTCAGACCGATGCCCGTTTCGGTTACGCCGGATTTGATGATGGGCGCGGCGGCTCGGGTAGGACCGGCCAGCACCCCGTCAAGGTTCTGCTCCTGCTTCGTCGGGTTCAGGTCAGGAAGGGCTGCGCCGCGTTGCGCTTGCAGCTCCTTCTTCAGGTCTTTGTTTATTGCGGTGTCTTTGCGACGGGTGCCCTTCCCTGTCATTTGGGCGATACCCATCTGGTCAGCCAGCTTCAGCTTCCAGAGCGTATTGGCACTGTTGAAGGTTTTTCCGAACTCCTCATCCCCGACATTCAGGAGATGCTCGACGGTCGGTCCCAGATTGCCACGGGCATTCTCAGCCTGAAGCTCCTGCGCCTCTTCAGCAGGGACGAACTCGACCGTGTCGTATGTGTTGTCGTGCGTCCAGTAGACCTTCTCTCCAGAAGACAGCGTCCCCTGTTCGAGGGTCAGGTCGTAGCCGATCACAGACGTACGTTCAGTGTTCCCGGCAAGATCACCCAGCTCATTCCAGAACTGCTCGGGAGCTGTCGACCCCTGCTTATTGCTCTCTGCGATCTCAACTGCCCGACGCTCCTTCATTACGGCATCAGCGATCTGGTTGATCAGCGTGTCGCGGCTGCGGAAGTTTCCTTTTGATGTCTTGACGGCAACTCCCATATCTTCTGCCGCCTCACGCAAATCCGTGTTGTCCACAGATCTCAGGTATTCTTTTACAGCATCTACCGAAGACCCGATACCTGCCAACCTGCCCAGCTCGTCAGTCGTAGCCGTAGTCGCAGACTCTTCTCCCGCCTCTTCCCGTGCTGGGTCGAGCATCGCATCGTTCATTGCCTTGTTGAGGATGGCATTGTCAGACTGCGGACCCGCCTGAACACGGTCAAGGAAGTCCAAGATCTCTTCGTTGGAAAGCTGTGAGAGGGCTTCGTTGGCATCCTCTTGGGTATTGCTGCTGGAAAATTGATCCCACGCAGCTTCCATCTGTGCTTTCTCTTCTCCTTGGATCTGCGCGTCGGTGGGTCCAGACTCATCCTCCAACGCTGTCCTCGCATCTCTCGTAAATATCATTTTGCTTGGATCTGTCGACACGATGTCAGTGGCAAGTCGGGGACCAGTTGCTGCCGGGGCTGCTGTCTCGGATACGAACGGGAGGTTGGGAGACGTCAGCCCTTCGTCAGCAGCCCTGTTGCGCCTGTGGATCATGTCGATGATCTCGTTCTTCGTAAACATCTCCACATCCCTGAGGATCGTCGCTTCAGGCACGGTCCTCGGGTCGTCGTTTTCGTGCAGCTTTGTGGACAGCTGGTTCTTGGTAAGCTGGCTCAATTCCTCTCGGGGCGTCGTTGCCAGCTTGTCAAGCGGCTGTGCCATCAGTGCTTCCTTGGCAGCTTTCTTCCCCTTCTTTGTCGACTCGGCAGCTTTCTTCTTTTTATTCAGCTCAAAAACAGCACCCTCTGTATCGCTCTTCGCTTTCGCTGCCACCTTGTCTGCAATTTGCTGTGCGATCTGAACTTTGGACAGCTTCGTTTTTGCCTTGATGTCTATGCCGAAACTCTGCGCAGTGCCGATCAGGGATGACTTTGTCGTGTCCTCGGCAATATCCTTCGGAGATTTGTCGAGGAAGTCTTCAATGGTCGGCGGGCCAGCAGCTCTCCGCCTTGCCGTATCCTCTGCTGATGGCAGGACCGCAGACAGTCCAGTCTGCTTCTTCTTGGCTACGGGTTCCGCTGTCGGGAGGACCGCAGACAGCCCCGGCTTCTTCTTGGCAATGTTCTTCTCACGCAGATCTTCGAGGGGCGCAGCTGGCATCTCCAGCGTCTTGGTGTTCGTCGCCAGCATGGCTTCGAGGTTCGCTGCGTCGGTCGCCAGAGCTTCTTCTTTCGTTGCCAGCCCACTGTCCACCGCGTTACGCATCAGCTGTACGTGGTAGTCGGACCCTCGGTCCAGAGAGAAGATCGTGTCGAATACCCGCTGCTCTGCTTCTCTTCGCGCCAGAGGAGACAGTGCTCCTTCCGCTGCGTCCCGTCGCTGTTCACGCGATGGGTCTCTCAGGCCTGAAGCACGTTGTCGTTCGAGGAAGGTGGCGTCCTCCCCTACGTTTGACAGCTCACTCTGTTCCGCCAAGGCTTCTTCGCGTGTCGTGGTTGCCGGAGCTTCTCCCGGCTGAATCGAAGTTGAGTTCTGGAGCCAAGGAGCTGGCAGCGTCACCCCGGTAATGTCGTCAATCTCATTCTGCAGCCGGAGGTCTGTGCCTTCGACTCCTCCTGGGAAAGCTGCGTGTCCAATGGACCCTGGGCCTTGGCGCTGCCTTGTGGCTGCATCTGCCTTCGCAGCCGTCCTTGAAGTGTGCTGCTGTATCCGATGCTCCACTTCTTCTTTTGCGGTTTCGAGATCCTGTTCGTCAAACTTACTCAACAGCTCTTCGTTACGTTCTGCGTATCCCCTGCGCTGTTCCTGTATCCTCGCTACGCTCTCCCGTCGTGCCTCAGCCTCACCTTCGGCTGTGTCCTCCAGTGCCCGCCGCCTGACCTCATCCCAGCTCCTGGCAGCTCTGTCCTGCAGGATCTCCAGCTCGACCTGTGCCCTGTCCTTTCGGATCCCACGAACTGTCTGCACTCCACCAAAGAGTGCGAACGGAATCGACAACAGGAAGGCGTCATCTACGCCCTCGAAGAGCGGTCGGCCCGAGACACTGTTGCCGGAGATCTGCTGCAGGGACTCTTCGGTCGGTTCGGAAATCACAGCACCGGCTATCGATAACGCCGACTTGTCCACTCCCGCCAATCCATGAGCAAGGCCCGATGTGGCAAAGGTGATCTCGTACGCTGTCCGAGCTACCTGGGCGGTCTCTTCTGCTGCCTGTAATTCAGGAACTTCCTTGATTCGCTGCGCGTAATACGCCGCCCCTTCGATTGTGGCACTGGCTGTTGCACCTGCCGAGGCTCCAGAGACTGCGCCTATCGCCTTCAGTGTCTTGTCACCGAAAGCCCTTGCCTGAGCAAGTGCGTTCGCTCCGCGCATGCCCATTCGCAGGGTGATGTAGAACCCCGCCATCGGACCTGCCTGTTCAGCGCCGTTGAGCAGCCACCAGTCCGCGCTGGTTACCTTGTCCTTCCAGCTGGCCGACTCCTGCCATTTCTGTGTCATCTCCTCTGGAAGTCTGGACCGCTTTTCAACCAGCTCCGCAAGACGCGCCCTGTCAAAAGCATCTTCCTTGGGCGTCATTGGCGTAGATCCGATAGGTCCACTGACCAGTCCGTCGGGCGTTTGTATCAGGCGTCGGCCCGTAGCCACGCGGTCAGAAAGAATTGCGTATTCTCTGATCTCGTCATTGGTCAGAACGCCTTTGATGTTGGCTTCTATATCCTCCAAGAATTCTCTGTTGTTACGCACCAGCTTCTTTGCCGTCTCGGGACCGACGATTCGGACAAGCCCACCAGTCACCATGTTCACCGCTTCCTGCGGAATCCTCATTGCCTTCATGATGATGGTGCTCTCGACCCCCTCCGTCTTGTCCCTGAAATCCTTCTCCATAATCTGAAACTGTGCCTGACGTCGCAGTTTTGGATCCTCGATTTTTGCTGCGGCTTCGAAAGCTTTGTCCTTGTGCTCCATCTGCACAGCCTGAGCTTCTACCATTGTGCCGAACGATCCAAAGGTTCGCACCACAGAAGCTGCCACGTTCCGCCCTGCCTGGGTGAGCACATTCTCTATTGAATCAGGATCGAACTCTTCCGGCGCTTTCAATTCCGCCGTGTCTGGCGGAGTCCCAGCCAGCTCACGCAGCGGCACGGAGGTCGGACGTTCTTCCGTAGAAGGTCCGCCCCTTGGCAAGACTGACGTATCTGCTGTCGCGTTACCAAAAGCCTCCAAGTCCTCTGGGGTAAACAGTCCTTCCCTTTGAGCTTCGTCGAAGGCAGTGTTCTCTCCATGGTGCAGACCAGATCCGGTGGTTGCCCCGAGTCTGTCGATTTCGTCCATGTCGTGAATTGTGGCGGAGCTTGGGTCAGCGGCAACCTTCTTGATAATGGTTGCGATGTCAATCGCCTCTTGCCTCAACGACAGAGACTCTTCGCCCGCAAGCGTCTGCGTCATCTCGGGGAGATCTGCAAACGGGTCGTCAGACACTGCCGTGTCTACGGAGGCTGTCGAGAATTCAGGAAGGTCCAGAAATGGGTCGGATGGCATTATTTCACCCTCAATTCATTCAGCTGTTTCATGAGTTCCCCTGCGCGTTTGCGTCGGGAAGGCGTCCAGTCGCCAGCGGCGGCTGTCCTTAGATCCTCTATGGCTTCGAGGATTTCCTTTGCTGCCTCTGCGTTCTTGTATTTCGTCGGGTCGAATTCGCGCTGACGAACCTTGGGTGGCGGATCTTTTGGAGGAGGCCCGCCGCCGGTCTGCGCCGGAGGCTGCGGGTTCACGGGTGGAGTGGGAGTTGTGGTTTCTGGCGTTTCAGAGGAAGTGTTAAAATCTTCCGCAGACCTGTCAGTCGCCGCTCTGAGATTAATGCCTTCGAGCGTTTCGAGGATGTCTGTTTCGCCTGCAAACACTTCCTGTATCGTCATCACCCGTCTCTGCTTACCTTCTCCAATCGTCAACTGCTCGGGGAAATTGTTGAGATACGACTCGTACCCCTTGACATACATTTCAGCCGTCATCTTTCCTCGGACCCTTTGCCCTTTTGCGTCTGTGGAATTAAGGGCCAAGAAAGTAGTTTCTGCGAATGGGTCGTCGGGGTGCTCTTTCACGTATTTTTCCAGATCCTTCTGATCTGTATTCGACAGCTCACGGACAGCCGTTGCGTATACGGCATTCCGAACCGTTCTTCGGACCAGCTCCACCTCTTGCGGAGTCCCCTTCACTCCTTCCTTCGACTTGTCCAGCTTCAGCTGGTTCATGGCTCGAACGATCTTTCTGTTTTCTCTCTGGACCTTAAGGTCTTTCAGCTCTGCCTCTATTCTGTCGGGATCCCACTTCCGCAATTTCATAAGTCCCCGGTACCGTTCTTCTATTTCGAGCAACTGTTCTGGCGTTGCTTCGGAACCGTTCATTTCCCTGTACCTGGTTACTTCCAAATCTTTGGCAGCAGCGATCATCTCCCGATCCATCAGGCGCTCATACTGTTTCCAAAGAACCTCACGGTCCGCCAGCATCTTGTCGCTTGTGAATTTCTTCATCATATCTTCTTTGTTGGTCTCGATGCCCATCTTCTTATACATCTCCACCGAGAGTGTTGCTGCCGCATCGAACATGCCCTTGCTTGCCAGATCCTTGATGGCTACTGTCGCCCTGCTGAACCGGCGCTGCTTCTCTGCCGCGTTGAACTGTCGGTCCAGTTGGTCCAGTCGGTTTGCCTCCTTGTTCTTGGCTCCCACGAAAGTCGCAGCTCCCGTCAACCCCTGCTTGAGGCGGCTCCCAAACCCTCCGCTGCCCATCGCAGCCGTAAGCCCTCCGAGCACAGCCGGTACAAGGAGGTCGGTGAGCTTGAAATCTTTACCCTTCTTCTCCTGCACCTGATCTACCATAGCCTGGGCTGCGTCTTTGGATCTCTGCCGTTCTGCCAATTCATCGGCAGTAAAATCCTCCGTATCGTCCGGCGGACCCGGCCCAACCGGAAGAGTCGCTTTCGATGCTGGGGGCGGAGGAGTCCGAGGGACAACCTTAAAGTCCGTATCTGGGTCTTTGTGTAATTGAAGCAAGTTTGCCATTTTTATTTCCCTTTAGAATCAATCCTCAAATAAGCCTTTTCCTGATCCTACGGTAGTTTTGACAGGTGGCCTGTTTCCCTGGCCGCCGCCGCCGCCGCCGCCGCCGCCGCCGAAGCTTGGAAGGCTGAACCCACCCCTTGCCCAACCTGCCCCTAACGTCGCCAAAGCATTGATCCAGTTGCCGTTCGAGTCATTCGCCAGACTCTCCCTCAGCTCTTTTTCGCTAAACCCAAGCTGTTTGAGGAACTTGAACATATCGTCCTTCATCGACTCATCGAACTGCCGCTGTGCCTCTCCGAGATGTTCACGCTCCAGCGAGGAGAGCTGCACTTCTCTTTCGTAAAACTCGCCGGTAATTTCATTCTTAAACAGCTTCATCCTTGTCGCTGCGGTGGGGTTGCCGTCCTCGTCCAGTGCCAAGGTGCCGTCTGAGTTAGTGTCCCACTGCCATCCTGAGAACTGTGTAAAGAATTCGCTGGCCCGAATTTCATTGCCCTGATTAAACTGTCGCACCGCTTCGGTGAACTGTTTCTCTGACAACCCCAGCTCCCGCGCACTCAGCGTCTGTGATCCCGGCGGCTGATACATCATGACCCCGTTGCCGAGATCTTCAGACCGCACCGTGATCTTGTCGAAGTCGCCCTGAGTAATCACCCCGTCACCGTTCACATCGTACTCGGAACGGTACATAATGTCACCCTTGACGGCATCCAGAGATCCTGCGAACTCCTCTTCCGTATACATGACCGGAGGCTTTCCTCCGAAGATCTGTGCCGTAGCGAGACCGTTCTCGAACTCCTGCTGCATGTTCTGTATCGTCTCTTCTCCGTCGAACGACCCTGTCAGTCCTGCACGGGTCACCGTCTGGTCGAAGTTCTGTTGTGCTATCGATGCCTGGAGCTGCCTACCTGCCAGCGTCTGTGTCGTGCCGCTCTCGGCAGCTTTTGAGAATTCGATGAAGTCCGAGAATTCAACAGCACCGTTGCCGTCGAAGTCGTAGTCGATATTGTAATTGTCGTCGCCCTGCTCAGATCCGAACGCCGCATTGAAATCCTCGAAGACTACCGATCCCACCTTCTGATAGATTCCCGTGAGCTGCGCCTCGGTAACCGATTCGCCAAACTCCTGCGCCCGCTCCTGCAGCTTGAGCTGTGCCCGTGAGATGGTGCGCTGCTCGGCGTCGTTGAGGAGAGAGTTGATTGTCGTGACGTTCGCCCGCTGCTCCGCTCCTGCCTGGGTGCGGATCTGCTGGCGCTTCTGCGCCTTGGCAAGAGCAAGGTCACGCTCCAGCATTTCAAATGCGCGTTGCGATGCACCCGATGCTCCGGCGCTGGGGTCCAGTGCGAAGGCTCGGGCTGTATGCTCCTTGGCTGTCTGGAACAGAAGGTCCAGCTCCGCGTCGGAGTCAGTGATCTGTGCTTCGGTATCAAACTCCAGCTTGTCTGCAATGTCTGTTACTCGCTGATCCAGAGGAAGGCGGTTTGCGTCGATGCCAGACTGGACGTCCTCTTTTGTCGGGTCGTCGGCGTCGATGCCGCCAAAGATATTTTCCTTGAAGGTGTTGAGGATGTCATCGATAGCCCTTGCGGACTCACCGTCAACCACTTCGTCTGCCGGAGGAGTATCGTCCACTGGTGGGGTGCCGTCCACTGCCGGTGCCCTTTGGGAGATCAGCAAGCTGATCTCTGCGGCAAGGTCGGCGGCGTCCTCGATGGTGCCGTCGTGGATCAGTGCTGCGATCTTCTGCCTCTCCTCGACAGTCATGTCTGACCTGTCGCCAAGGGAATTGATGAGTCCTATCTTAGGGTCTACGACAGGATCTACGACAGGGTCTACGACAGGGTCTACGACAGGATCTACGACAGGGTCTACGACAGGGTCTACGACGTCTCCGGTGCCAGGATCTACTACTGGACCATCCTGCCCGTAACTCGCTCGACCGCGTCCTTTGATTATTGCTTGGATCTGTGCTTCGAGATCTGCCACGTCCTTGACCATGCCCAGCCCGATCACTGTCTCCAGCTGGAATTTCTCGTCAGCCGACAGGTCGTCCCTTGCAGCCAGAGCGTCGTTTACAACAGCCATGAGATCTGGCGCGGGTGCGTTGTCCTGAGATCTGAGCACCGAGAGTTCTGCGGCGAGGTCGTCGGTGTTCTCGATGTCACCACTCCTGATCAGGTTTTCAAGTCTGGCCTTATTGTCGGCGCTCAGGTCGGCAGTTCCGTTCAGTGCGTCAAATAGTCTTGTCTGCGCTGGCGTCGGCTGCGCCGGTCCTTCTTCGCCTTTGCCACCTTCTGCGAAAGCGACGAAGTCCGAGAAGTCGATCACGCTGTCAGAGTTGAAGTCGAAGGATCCTTTGAACCCATCTTCTCCAGCTTTCTTGCCGAACGTAGCCTTGAACTCGGGGAAGTCATCGAGGCGAGGGTCGGCTGTGCCCGCTGCCGAATCCTTGCCCGCAGCAAAAGCCATGAAGTCTTTGAAGTCGATGACCTCGTTTGCGTCGAAATCGAATTTCGCAGAGAACCCTGGCTCTCCAGCCTTCTTGTTGAAAGAAGCTTTGAACTCAGGGAACCTGTCCATCTGAGATGTGTCGGGCGTGGTCGTTGCAGGAGGAGCGGTCCCTTCATCGCGTCCAGTTGTATCACGAATCCTCCTATTGGTCGAAAGGATCTGTGCCAGCGATACAGGTGGCCCTTGTTTGGTATACTCCATCTGCATCGTGTCAGGGTTCCATACCCCTTCACCCTGCCCTGTGGGAGTGCCTACGTTGGATCGTGCGCCACCCAAAGCGATCTTGCCACCAGCATCCGTGCCCGACTTTTCATACGTTTCAGTATCATAATTATATTCCCACGGAACGTATGAATCTGGATCACGTTGTTCGTATTGGTTGGTCGCAGGATTATAAATGTAGTTAGCGGCAGGCAGGCCGGACATTGTTGAGGACCTTGGAATGCTTTTGGGGTCAGGCATATCTTGATGTCGCGGAAGACTTTTCCAATGTTTTTGCCCGACCTCTACGTCAACCCGTTGGATATACTTATTTAAATCTTTCAAGCCAGAATTGGTGGGATCTTTCATTTCCCTCGGATTCGCCTTGTAATACTCGTTTACTACTTCAGAAATGTACCACGTCCTCCGTTCTGTATCCGACATACTCTTCCATCTTTCATCTTCAAACACGGAATCCCAATCTTGACCGTTACCCAACTCCACCTGATCGTATGGTAATTTTACAGGCACCTTACCATCGACGTAAAAAGGCTCACCCGTCTTGGCTTCCCCTTCTTTTGTTTTTGCCTTTTTGTCCTCGTCTTTGGGAGTAGTCCTTGACCCTACGCCCTGTCCTGGCCCCGGTTCTGGTGCCCTTCCTGACGAAATTCTATCTGCACTACCTGCACCCCACGCTGTGCCGAAACCAGTCTGTAGGCCCTGTGGCGTAGCATCCCACAAGTCTGTCTCTGGTGCCACTATGCCATCTTGCGACCCACCACCACCACGGCTAATCTGTTGTAATGGTCCCTGTCCGGGTGGCGGAGGTGGGGGTGGCGGAGGAGGTGACTGTTGCTGGCTGGTAAAGTTCTGATTCTGCTGGTTATATTGCATCCAATCGTTGAAGTCTGCAAAGGGCTGACCCGTATCGGGGTTAATGGGCATATTAGCACCACTGGGAGCCTGCTCTATCGGTGGTGGCGGTGGAGGTTGCTGCTGGATAAGTTCCCCACGACTGTTATACACTCTCGGTGTTGACTCATAGGCGGCTCTGTTCAGATCCATCACGGGAGGTGGAGTTGTTTGGTTGCCGAACTCCTCTACCGGTAGCGCAGAAGGTTCACGCGAAGTCGTCGTCGCTGTGCGTGAAGACGTTGAGCCGGATCGTGGTGCTGGCGCTGGTGCCGGGGCTGGCGGAACTCCACCGAACCCGTTGGCAGCAAGCCAACTGTTGTAGTCCACGGCACCAGAGAGCAGATTTGTCAGCCCGCCCTCGTCCAGATCGTCCGTTAACCACTTGCTGCGAAGGAAGTCCCTTTGATCAAACGGGAGCTTGGTGAATCCTGGCACGTCTTGAATAGCCATGGCTTATGCCTTGTTTTTGTAGTAGTGGAAGATTACGTCGGGATCTTTGGTAATGTCCGTGTCCACATGAATAAACGTCCTGCCTATGCCTATTCTGTTAAAGTGCAAGAGCAAGATGTTCAGCAATTCAAATCGGTTGTTGGAATACACACAACTTATATCCACCGCGTGACCCGCCTCACCCTCTCCATCGTTGAGGTCTTTTGGGACATGCGCTGAGTTCGGCACACCGCCTTCATTGGCGTTGTGACTGGCACAGCGCACACCCGAAGTGATCGTTACCGACCGGCCCAGCAGTTTGCGCACTTCCTCCAGCTGCTTTACCAAACTGAAAGACACCTTCCCAGTTCCGCATCCGCACTGACAAGCGAATTCGCTGCGACTGAAATGATCTGTCAGGTCACCCACTACAACGAGTCTGCGCTGTAGACGACCCAAGCCACGGTGCCCGTACCGGCAATCGTGCAGTAAATATCTGTGTTGAATCGGATTGGTCCGATATCCCCCGAAGGGATAGTCCGTGTCGCGTTGGCTGCAACGCTTGAATCAATCTTCAGCTCCGGCCCAGCCGCGCCACTTGCACCACCATCCTTCAGCGTGACCGAACTGGCTGCAGCGGCACCGGTAATGCCGAACGCCTTCACGTATCCACCAACACCAGCAGCGGTCACAACGCCACTGGCAGTCAGCCTCTTGACGAGGTATGGTCCGAAAATCGTTGCACTCATTTCTATTCTCCTATGGGATGGCCTTTTCCAGCATTGCTACACGAACCTTGAGGGTTTCTACGTCTGTGCGGATTGCGTGGTCGGGGTGGTGTGTCAGGTGCTGAGTCTGCGCTGCGCCAAGGCGCTGTATCTCTGTAGTCATTCCGCTTACCACGAACCCTACAGAGGCGCACGTTACCATCCACAGGGCTGTCAACACTACAGGAAGCAGCCTCCCGTTTAGTCCGTTTCCGTTTGCCGGGGGCGCCAAATCAATACTCCTCTTTTCTCTTCTCTATGAGCCGAGCCAGGAACAGGAGGATCCACCATCCAAGGCCACCGACAACAACAGCGACGATCACGGGCGCGGGAATCTTCAACAGCTGCTCCTTCAGCTCAGGGTGTCTTGAGATCCAGTCGTAAGCTGCAGCCAGTCCCGCCAGCGTCAGCGCTGGACCTCCACCTTTCGTGGAGGATGCATCGATAACGGAATGCTTGACAGTTCGGGCGTCAAAGGGTTCACTTCCGCCCGGCGTAGACATTCGGAAATCGACCATGTTGTATCTACCAGTAAACGAACCAGTTTAAGCGCTTTACCGCGAACGACCTTCATGGGACCGCCTTTCCACACAAACTTACGCTATTTCGACGTTTCGATTTCGGCTTCTCTGTTCATGTTCATGTTCCGTTTATCCTGCCTTTTAAATACGCCAAATCGTCCGTTACGTCGGAAAGACCGGACACGATGGCCTCAGTCTGCCGTTGTGAAATTTCGTCCGACCGATTCCACCGGTCCAACATTTTTAGAACAATGGATTCTAGATTAATCATTTTTGTCTCACCCCGAACGATTGATTGTCTGATTTTATCAAGGTCTTCATTTTGCAATTTTTGGCTTTTAATTAAATTAAAGATCATCATAGCAAACAACACCGCTATGATTCCAACAGCGCCGTATTCAGCATATATATCAACCATTGACTTAAACCTTCTGAATCGAATTCGCCGGTTTCGTGGACGTGTCAGCGAAGGATGCCAGCAGCCTCCGCTTCTCCTTCCCGTTCCGAGAGCGTTCACTTACCAGCCGCTTGTTGGCCTGTATGGCAGAGATTCGTGCGTCCACCGCTTCGTGCAAGCCCTCTCTGATCATGTTGGGATGTTTCTGTGCATGCTTCAGCTCCGATTCTGTCCACTCTCCGATGGGCTTATTCAGATACCCATATTCGCTCATGCGCCCCTACTGACTCCCGGTAACTTTTATGTCGTACTTCAGGAGAATCTTTCTGAGAAAGTTGATACCAATACTGCAGAGCGCCCCGAGGATGACCCCAGTTTCAGGGGTTGAGATTGCCTCTGGAACGAACTGCATGAGACCAACAGCCAGTGCGCCGCCACCTGCGGCAACGCCTCCGCCCTTGATTACTTTGTAGATGCCCTGTGCTTCCAGGGCAAAGCTCTTGATGGTCCTGATTGAGATGTCTGGCATCACGCCTCCTCTTCAGCCGTTTCTGCGGGGACTTCCTGCGGCGGGTTAATCTTGTTGTTCAGATATGCCTCCACTCCGCGCAGCCTTGCGAGGTTGTCGTTCATCAGCTGTACCTTCGACAGCTCCTGCTCGATGACGGAAATCTGTGCGCGGACATTGCTCAAATCCTTTTCGCCTTCATCTCTGTCGATCAAAACTATCCCCCTCTCACGATTGCTTCTTGTGTTGCCAATGCAGTCTCTTTGTCTGCTTCGCTCATTTCGCTGCCTCCTCTTTTTCGGGTTCCTCTACCTCTTCCTCCACAGGCTCCAGCTTGCCTGCCAGGTAACTCTCTACACCCTGCAGCCGTGCCAGGTTGGTCTGCATAAGCTGCACTTTCGACAGCTCCTGCTGGATGTTGGCGATCTGAGTACGTACGTTCAACAAATCTTTTTCCATGTCTTCACTCATGCTGCCTCCAATGTCTCTACTCTGGTGATAAGTTCTTGCAATGCCGCCACCGTTACCGCTGTCAGTGCCCGTCCATTAAGCCCCCAATGGTCCACGCCTTCAGCGTCAGTATTGGCACCGCCGGGACTGCCTTCGGGGAAGACTTTGAAAACTTCTTGCGAGAAAAAACCGGCTAGGCGTGGCTGCGGCGGCCTCTTGACTATTACGCCGTTCACTAAATCGGATGTGGGTATGATGCCGCTGGCGTCGTTCTTCCAGTCGAAATAACGTGGCATCAGTTGCTTAACTATATTCACGCCACCGTCTACCACTCCCATGTCGTTCTTCCACGTCATGTCAGATACCGACGTGAGGTTCTTGGAACCATCCGTCTGAACATCCTGGGACGCGGTAAGACCAGCAATATTCAGAACGCCGGCATTTGTAAGCGTCATCGCCTGAACGGGAGTAAATGTGTTTCCATCCGTTCCTGCTGCATTGGAGACACTGAATCGGATCTGCCCATTAACCTGTTCAATTCCACACGCCTCGTCTGACGCAATGTATTCATATAAACCAGAGGTATTGACATAGGCATTATACCACCACGCAGACGTAGACCCTGCGGCGACCCCGCTTGACCACCTTGCCCCAAGCTGTTGTTGGAATAACGTGTGGTTGGCGTGTTTCGCTTCGGGGTTTATGTTTTGACCTATAGATCCAATAATAACGGCTTTCTTTGCCACACCTAACCCACCATCGGTATGAATCGATCCATCGGTCCCCGATGTCGAGTCTGTTGTATTGTCAATACTCAAGACACCTGAACCCGTGATGGTCGTGGCTGTCAGCGCAGCCGTGGCTAACGTTCCACCTGCCACCGTCAGAGTGTTTGCAGAGTGTGTCAGCGTCACATCGCCTTCTTCCCAGTCTATCACACCGCCTGTATGTAAGAACAGGTCACTCCACTCCGTACCGCTTGCACCCAGTGCGCCACCATTGTCAGCGTTGGGAAGGATTGCCCCTGTCACCGTCAGCGCACCAGAGGCGAGGGTGCCGCTGACCACAGCATTGTTTGTGACTACGGTGTTGCCCGTTGCCGTCAACGTGAGGAGGCCACTGGAGGTGGCTGTCAGGTTGGTTCCATCACCCTCGATCTTTTCCCCATCATCACCGAAAGTCAAGCCAATCTCGGCAGGGATGTTCACGTCACCCGAAGGAGCTGCTGCTAATTCTATATCGCCACCAGAATCTAAGGTAACCGTTGTGCCTGCCAATTCGGCCGTGCCGTCTGCTGTTATCTGTATATTGGCCGCAGCCCCCCCTGCATCAGTTGTTTCAATGGTCAGTGTGCCATGCGTCCCTGCCGTAAACACTGCCGTATCGTTGGTCGAACCCGTCATCGTGATGACTTTGCCGTCAACGGCTACATCGTCTACGGTAAGGGCCGTTAAAGTCCCTAAGCTCGTTACGCTTCCCTGAGCGGCTGTTGCTAAAGTGCCTGTCAATGTCCCTGTTACAGTCAAATTATCTGCCACGGTTACTTCAGACGTACTATGGCCGATTGTTACGGCTATTCCAGATGTTTCCGTTGCTATCTTTAGGGCACCTTCAGAATTGGTAATATAGGAATTGGTGCCGTCGTGATATACAGTTAGATCGCTGGACGCACCCCACATACCTTTAGCAGAATCTGGGAATAAAATATCATCTGTGCCTGTGGGGACTGTGAATACTGTCGTATCCGCATCATTTTTCAGGGTCACATCACTGGTAGAACCTTGTCCTGTTAAAATAAGCCCTTCTGCTGATGTATATCCTATTGCGGCGTTATCCCCTGAAGAGGTATCACCCGTTGCTTCAATTGTTGTTCCAGTGATTACGCCACTTGATGTAATAGCGCCGCTGGAGAGGGTACCGCCTACCGTGGCCGCATCGGTAAATAAGTTGCTCCACCGATTGCCTGTCACGCCCAGGCTCACATCAGAGTCTGTGGTAGGCTGGAGGATCCCGTCGGTAATCTGGATCTGTGACACAGCTCCACCCGAAGCAGCTACATAGAAATCGATGCGCCCGACTTCAGCCGTTGCGGTAGCAGTCGTCATGACGACATCGAGGTAACCGATATCGGACACGCCTCCACCGGCATCGTCAGCGTAGAACTCCAGACGCACACCGTCATTTGCTGCAGGTGTTCCCGAGGTAGGGTTGAGGCCGAATTTGCCAGCCGTCCTGACTCCTCCTGCGGCTGCGGCTGTGTTCTCCATCGTCTTCAAGCCGGTAAATGTCTGTGCTGTGCTTACACCTGCCAGCCCGTCAGCCGATACCAGATCTGCGTTGGCTTCGTCGAAGTTTGCTGCTTCATTCAGAAACGACAGCACGTTCGTGAACTGATTGGTAATCGGTTCGGCGTCCATGTCCGCACCGGCTACGGGCAAGACCAGTGGAGTGATACCAGCTACGGTTGCCATCGTTATTGCTCCGTGACTTCGAAGTGAACGCGATAGCCAATCAGGTCGATGTTTGCATCCCCGGTCCATCTCGCCTGAACGGTCTGCGCATTACGGTTAATGAAGGTTGTGACTACTGCCTCGGTGCCTCCCGGCCATTTCTCTCCAGAGTTCCATGTCAGACCAGAGTTCCATGTCAGGTCAATCGACGTATCCAGCGTGGCTGCGACGGGCTGGAGCTGTCCCTGATTACGGATCAGCTCGAAGGAGATGTCCTGCTGCCCCACCTGCGGTCTGTAGATCGTGTCTACCTTGATGATGTTCTTTTCGCGTCCTGGGAGCTGGAGGTCGTTGGGAGCTGTCCTTGCCTCCCAGTTGATGTCGGCTCCGTTGTCGTCAGCCAGCAGCGGGTCGTTTCCCCGGTACGTATACCCTGTCGCTCCGCCGAGAATGTCATACTCGACATCGGAGAGAATCCAGCTGGCGGCGTAGTTGATGGAGATCGGAAGCTCGTCGATCCAGACGTCGTCCGTTTCCCAGTCCCACACCAGCACCCTGTCGTGCCCCGTGTTGTTCGCAGCTGAGGAGAGGAGGGTGCGTACCTGATGGTCTTTCTGCCTGACGAAGCTCACGGCATACTGGAGACGCGACTGATTCAGGTCGTTGAACCATGTCTGCTGTATGGGGAGGGTGACGTTGCGCGGTCGGAGGTCGTGTCCGAGGGCATATGCCCCATCCCGTGCGATGAAGAATGCGAAGTTGGGGTGCCCGATAATCGAGTGCTTGGCGATAGGCTGGAATCCCCGGCTCACCGACTCTTCGAAAATGCGCAGCTCGATGTAGCCCACGTTGACGAACAGCTGTGTCGGGTAGACGCCATCCTTCTTGATGATCAGGAGCTTGCTGTCGAAATCGACGCCGCCCAGGATGGCAGCTCCATCGTGATAAATCTCTGTCCTGTTGTTGGTCGGCCAGTTGGTCACATCGACGGTGAAGAATTCCGCGTCCACATCGCACCAGCGTGCCCGCGTGGTCTGGACCGTGCCTCCCTCCGTCGTGTTCAGCGCGACGAGGACGTTGCGATGCAGTACGAGATCTTCGCATGTCGTAAAGGGCACTCCGGCCAAGTTAGCTGCGACCGTGGGTGTTGCGAAGTCTCCGCCCCATGTCCACACCTGATTTGTGCCATTCGTCCCCAGGAGCGTGTCCTGCATGAAGGCGAACCGGACTCTGGCGTCCGCTGAATCCGTCTGCGCTGTGCCGGTGATGTCCTTGCGCGTGGTCCCGTCGTTGGCATAGACCTTCGTCCCGGCTACTTCTACCTGTCGCTCTCCCGCCTTGAATTCAACCTGCTTCAGTCCTACGAGATCTTTGCCGTTGCCGCTTTCTGTGATCTGTGCGGCAATCCACTCGTCAAATCCAAAACGCTTCTTCATCGTCTGGCGCTCTGTGAAATTCAGGTTGACGAGCCTCTCCGTATCCTGCGGCGTCAGCCGTACGTCTGGATAGACATATGCGCTCTTCTGTCCACGAACCCGGTACGTCTGTGGGCTGGTGATTAGATTAGGTTCTATTGCTGGTATGGCTGATGCCATTACACAACTCTCCCGAAGTCAATGCCCCGCACCGGCTGGCCGATACGACCTCCCGGTACCGTCATCTGCACATTATCGAGGACGTGTGTGATATTGGGTTTTACGTCGAGATGGTTTTTGAATTCCTGCAAACGCTGGTTGCCCATCCCGAGATACTGGGTAGCCAGATCCTGCTTGCCGAACAGCGGCAGCACTTCGCCCGCACCCAGGAGGGTGAGGATGTCGTGATACTGGTCATCGAATTCCGGCCAGTCGTTGTCATTGATCAGGTCAGGCTTGGTCACCATTGCCCTGATCTGCAGGTTGATAGCGGTGCTGGGGATCTGGTCGAACTCGATCCATGTATATGTAGGGGAGTCGTACGCCACGGGGATCCGAGCGACGACAACACCTGCAGTCACGTCTTTGCATATGACGTTGCCCGCAAAGGTTGCTCCCGAGGCATTGTATTTGGTAAAGCGTTCGATCCCCCTGCTCTGGCTCGGGTCGGCGCTGCCGGTCGAAACTGCTGGGGTTGTGCCGTTGAGCGTAAGGTTCTCGGAAGTCCTCATGCCGTTGGCGTCGTAGAACGTCATTCTGACAAACAGGTTCGTGGAGTCTGATGCGGAGCTGGACTCCACGCTGATCGTGCTTGTTGCAGCAATGGGCACCTGAAGTCCGAAGCGACCGATGCTGAAATACCGCAGCGGCCTACCCGTCTCCACGCGCCCAGGATCCAGCTTGTCGTGCTCTTCTACCGTCATCTCTTCGAGGTTGCTTCTGTCCGTGGTGTCCTGTATGTCGAGGATCGTGCGCACGTCCAGCGGCAGTCCGAGGGTCGCCTGTGAGGCTACCGTCGCTACCGTGAATGAGCGCTGCCTGAGATCCTGAAACGTCTCCGCCAGCACCCGCTTGTAAGCGTTATTGATGCCGGTCTGGATGACGCTCTTTGCTTCGCCTCCGAGATCTACGGACCCACGTCGTGCCACTTCTTGTTGATGCTCGGTGTATGTCGCCACTACTTGCCCCCTTCTTCAGCCTCCTCCAGAGCAGCCTGGATCTTACTTGTCAGCTCATTCCCGGCGACAACATCTTTAGCGGTAACTTCCTGCAGTTCAGCTTCTTCCAGTGTGGACGGTTCAGGTGTCCCGGCAATCGACCTGAAGGCATCCGCCACAGACTTGAACATTCCTTCACGTTCCCGTGCTGCTTGCTGGTCCTGGCTCTCCATCAGGCGTCCGCGCAGATTCGGGCCGTCAGTAGCAACGACCTCCTTCAGCCGGAACTGCCACAATGCGAAGGTTGGGATGTGTGTTCCCGCCTCCATCATTTCCTCGGCTTCATCCTGCCTGACGATGCGCCCACGGTCCACAAAACGCTCTCCGGCATACGTGCCTACGAACGTGAGGATCATGCCGTCATCGTCACCGACGGTTTTCTGTTCGCCGGTCTTCGTCTTGCGGAAGAGGCGATGCCGGAAGTTTGAATTCTTACGCGCCAGATCCAGCAGTGTGCGGGGCATGCCTACCGTCTGCTCCGTCCAATCTTTGCCGATCTGCGGGATAAAGTCGTTCATCGGGTTGTTGCTGATAAATTTCCGGTAGATGACCTGTTCTTTATCTTCTTCGCTCAGATTGAGGCGGATGAACATGTCTGCTCTGTTGACGTCCTGCACACCTGCTCCGGTTGGGTCCAATACGATTGGCATTTAATTCTCCTTTAGCCTTGGTCTTTGAACATTTCTGCGATTGCGTCCGCCTCTTTCTGCGTCACGTTGCCACGCAGCTTGGCGATGAGGGCGTTCTGGTTTCTTGTCAGGGTGTTGACTGCTACCACTAAAGCCGCAGAGGCTGGCTTTAATCTCAATTCCTGCAACATTCCAATCTCCTTTGCGCAGTTTCTGCACAGCCATGGGTAAAAAAAGGGGGCAGGATCGTGGAGGTTGACGGCGTAGCCCACCCCCTTATCTCGATAAACCCTTACGCCGCCAAATTGCAGACGTCGAACATCTCCTTCACCCGATCTACGTATGTGTGTTTCTCTCTTGCCAGCTTGTGTCCTGCTGCTGCGATAGTCTCTCTCTCTTCGTGATGCGTCAGGTAGTAATCGGCCTTCTCGATGGCTTCTTCCTCTCCCTCGTATCCGATGAAGTGGACGCCTTCCTCGAACCCCAGCTCCTGCCATCCGATGACGTTCCGGTTTGTCAGCAGCGCAGTCCCGGTGGACATCACTTCGAAAAATCTCATGTTCAGATCGTCTCGGATCGAGATATTGAAGCCCAGCCGACCACGGATGTAGTGCGCCGCCATGAACTCATGGAAGCAGTCGGGGACGTACCAAAGCCTTCCCACACCCAAACGCATTCGCTCCAGCCATTCCAGCCTGTTGTTGCCCGTCTTGTCTTCGTTGATGAACCCCACGAATACGAGATCATGTTGCTTGTCGAGGCTGCGCCCCATCAGGATCTCGTCCTTGGTGTGGCTCGTCATGATCTCACCGTAGTTGGGGTGAGCTGGAGGGTGACAGGCCAGAGGCAACCAGTGTGCATTCAAGCCTTCTGCTGCCAGTCTCTCAGCTCCCGGTTTTTGTGCGGCGAAAATTGTGTCAAAATCTTCGGCCCACTTTCGCCGCATATCCCAGCCAAGGTGCGTATCGATGAGCCACGCAGCGTTGGGCTTGGGACAGTCCATTGGGATATCGTCTCTGCCGTCATCCACAAAAATGTAGAAGTCGCAGTCTTCTTCGTATCCCGCTCCACGGGTATACCATTTCGTCTCGATCCCCATCTGGTGCTTTACTGCGTTTCTCACCAAACTGAAGGTGCCGTTGTCTCTTATTTCCGCGTTTACTACGAACCCGATTTTCATTCTACCCTCGCAATCACACCGAACGCTCCCGAGTTGAACGACTGCGCCCCTTCGACAACGAATCCCTGTGATTCCATGAGACTCGTGAGTGTCGGAGCCGTATAGGCGTGGACATGTGAGTAATCGATAACCATTGTGTCGAGCTGCCCGTGTTCAGGAAGGACCGCGTATACCATCCCTTCCGGCTTCAACACTCTCTTCCATTCTTCCAGCGCAGCAACAGGGTCTATCAGATGCTCGAACAGATGGATCGCGAAGATGTAGTCTTGCGAATGGTCAGCGACCGGGATGTTCATGGCGTCGCCCACCAGATGCGGCTTCGCTCCTGTGAACTTGCGTCCTCCGGCACCACGATCTCCCGGCTTTGCCATGTCTACCGGAACGCCCGCAATGTCTTCCCTGTCTCCACATCCCAGGTTGATGCCCTTGCTGCCCTCCACTGATTCAGAGAGACGATCCAGCCAGAGATCTTCTTCTGTCCTGCCTCCCTCGGGCTGCACCACAATCATAGTGGCTTGCACTGTCTCGTACCACGCCCTGATTCCGTGTTTGTGGATGATCGCGTTTACCGTGTCCTCCTGATGCACCGTGCCGTCCCACTTGTTTCCGTGGACGCGGCGACCTGTCTGCTGCCCGAGGTGATGGAGGTATGCTGACCGGTCTACTATCAGGCGATATCCTGCTTTGCGTATCCTGATGCTCCAGTCGAAATCGTCGCCTCCTGGGAGCAGTTCGTCCAGCCCTCCGATTTCTTTGATCAGCTCCGTGCGCATCACCACACAGAACCCGATCAGCAGCGTTGTTTCGTAGATGTATGGCGCTCTGATATTCCAGAGACTCTGGGATCCCATGACGAAATTGCTTGTCGGTCCTACAGCTCCCACATTGGCGTGTCGAAACGGAGCACATAGCTTCCGCCAGAAATCCAGATGGTAAGGGAGGAACACCACATCGTCGTTGAGCAGCGCGACGTAGGGAGTGTTGCAGGATTTGAGAGCTAAATTGTGTGCTCCCATCCAGCCCGTGTTTCCACCGGCGTCGATAATCTCCACGTTTGGAACGTCGAAGCTTTCGACCAGCTCCTCGATGTGTGGCTGAGAGGGAGGGTCGTTGTTGATGATCACGACCTTGAGCGGAAATTCTGTATGCATCAGCAGGGAGAGGACCGTGTCCTCAAGCTGCTGCAGGTTTTTGTATGTCGGGATCTGCACTGTCAGAAGAGGTTCCATTACATCCCCTCCGCTATCATTCGTGCATATTCCTCTGGCTGCGCCTTCCGGTTGGCATCGTATTCGGCTTCGCCGTGCCACTGTGGCTTGAAAACTTTGTGAACCGTCTTGAGGGAAGTGTCCACGTATCGAGGCACCCCGCTCTGCCAGCAGCGAACGCAGAACATCCAGTCTTCACCGCAAGCCGTACTGTGAAACCACGGTTTCCCGATCTGCTTGAAGACGTTCATGTTGAACAGCACACACCCAGCTCCGAAGGCGATTGGCCCCCCGACATCGATGTCAGTGATCAGCTGGTCCCGAGGGTAGTCGAAGACTGTTTCTGAGTGCCACTCCAGACCCTTGAGTCCGTGCTTTTCCTTGATCCTGTAGATAACCGGCTGAATGGGATTGCGGGCCGTAAAGGCCAGCGCCCCCACCACAGGCTTCTGGTGTCGCCACAGCCTCAGGAAGGCTGACCATGGCATGAGCATGTCGTAGTCCCACATGAACAGCCAGTCAGCGCCCCAAGCCATGGCATTCTCCACGACACGTTCCCGAGCCAGCCCTGGAAGGGAGAGTCCCCCTTCGTCGGAATACCCGAATTCGAAGATGCCGTCTTCTGCCGTGATCTCGGTGTGTTCGCCATCGGCTTTCATCGGATCGAGGGTGGGGATGTCGTACTCCCCTCCCGTGATCACCTGCTGCTGCAGCCAATGGCTCCGCTCCTGCATCCTGCCGAAGTAATGCATAATCTCGAAATACGTGGTATACGTGGACTTGTCGGGTCCGTTGTACCACGGAAATCCGAGGCATACTTTTGTAGTTTTCAAAGAACGCTCCCGGTTATATCCAGCTCGGCAGATACCGAGCCTTGATGTAGATCCATACAGACGTCTCTATCGCCAGTCGATAGTGATGCCCCCGGTGTGTCGTGAACTCTGCCTTACTGTCCATCCAAAAGACTTTTCCGCAATCACATTGCATCAGTTCCCGGTTGTCGATCCCTGCGTCGAGCGGCCTGATGAACCAGTAAAACGGACTGCGACAAAACCTTTCGTAGAGAGGCTTGATTCGCTGCTGCTCCTGCATTGATTCCATGAGCCATTTGGCCTGTTCGTGTAACTTTGCCTCCAGCTCCTCGATTCTGTTTTCCATGTCGCATCCCCCAATCCCAGTTTAGTGGTGGTGCGGACCAACCGGGATAGGTCCGCACCACCGAAGGAGTCGACTCCAAAGCCTTCTTTACATGGCTCTCACAAACCCTGACGCATAACCACCGGGGCTGTTGATAGCAGCTCCGATAGCAGCGAGGGCATTGACAGGACCAAACGTGCCCTTGAGACCGGTACTGTTTACTCCGAAGGAACCTGCGACTCCCGGCCCGAGCATGTTGTCGATGGCCGTAGTCACTGAAGTGCCCGTGCCGAAGATGTAGACAGACGCGGCATACCCGTATGCGATGTAGCGTCCGCTCTGCGTATCAGGTACGTCGCTGTTAGAGATCCCTGCAAACGTGCGAAGCTGGCCGACTGCAGGATGCACGGCACTGTTGCCGTCGAGCGATGCCGCTGTGGTCGTAAAAGCAACGGCGTGGCCGGTGGTGACTGTGGCTCCGGCAACATTGGTGAAGTTGCCGTACATCACCTCGGCATTCGTCTTGTTGGTTGTTGCGGTGGTCATTGGTTCTCCTTCCTCATCACCTTGGGCTTGCGCCACGGGGGTCCGAGTGGTTTAGATGAATTCGCAGGACCATGAGTAAGAGCTGACGTCCACCGTCGTGGACTGAAGCGCCACGGTACCGTTTGTGGCGGTACCGCTGGCGTCTTCGTTCGCATCCACCTCAACCGATCCGGCGTTATCCTTCCCGTAGATCTTGAAAGACCCAGGAACGATGTAGCCGGTCGGAATGAGAGCGAATGCTGTCTTGGTCCCACTGACCTCAGCCGTGCCGGAGACCGCTGTGTGCGCTCCGGTCAGGCTGAGCAGATTTTGAGTTACTGTGAAATCTCCGAGCGCCATGACTCCTCCTCTCAAACGTATCCAGCTGCGAACCGGAAGGAGTCTGCTGCCTCAGCTTGCACAGCCACAGATCCCGATGTCGAAGTGGAAAAGTCTGCCGCTACATTGACCACCACGCGGGCGTCATTCGTCGCATCGTCAGTCGTGCATTCCAGATTACAGAAGAGCAGCGACTGCTGAGAGTTGACGAGCTGAAACGCCCGTGCTGTGGTGTCAGCCTCGATCACTCCATTGACGACGTAGTGGTCGCCAGCAGAACGAACGGGAGCGGTGTCGTATGTGATATCTCCAACGGCCATCGTTCACCTCCCTCTTAGGTGATACCTGTGAGCTTGGTGAATTTTGCGCGGTTGTTCGTCAACCAGTTGCCCATGAAGAGGAGCTGACTCACAAACGAGTCCTGGTTCACTGGGCGTTGCAGCCCGCCTTCAGCTTCTCCGAAGTTGGCATCTTCATGTGCGAAGAGCTTCCCTGCGGAAAGGTTCATTCCGTACATCGTTCCCGATGTGCAATCGGGATCCCAAACAACTTCGCCATCTTTGAAGGGAGGGTTCTGCACGGAGAGGTTTGCATCACCGGCACCGAAACGGATGTGCGGCTGGTGCAGCGCCTCGAAGGACTCCTGAATCGGCTGGGTCGTAACCCAGAGATCGATACCCATGTTGTCGCCAGATCCACCGACCTGAAGGACGTTGTTGTACCCCGTGCGCATCTGCGGCAGAAGGTTCACTGCGGCTGCGCCTACTGAGGTAATGGAGTCATTCTGCCATGCGGTGTTTGCAACAGGCACGCCCGCATACGAGACGGTCCCAGGAGCGGTCTCCATGGATGCTTCAAGTCCTGTGATGTTGAGGGATCCGTTTCCGGTTCCATCAGAGAACAGGTCTGTGGCAATACGCTTCTGGAGGGACTGGGCTGCGTCAAAAGTCTTCTGTTCGAGCAAGTTGAACAACTGTTGCTCGGAACCCTTATTAATCCTCAGCTCACGACCAGTGATCACGATGGAAACCGAGTACTGCTTCCACTGGAAGAAGGCTGACGTCACGTTGTCCTGACGTGTAACGTCGAGCGTCTCGTCGTCGGTGTAACTGTCCACGGTCGAGTTCGTATCATACTGGAACTGGACGCGCAGTCGTTCGCCACCGTTGACGACCATCAGGTTGCCGGACTCACGAAGTTTATTCAGGAGAGGGCGCATCTTGAAAATCGCGTCCTGCACAACACCTGTGTCCACGGCCCGTTCGAGCGTAGACGCCAGTAGCGACTGAATATTTCTTGTGTCCGTGGTATATTGATTAGCCACGTTCTAAAACCTCCGTTATTCGGAAGCGGCGAGGGCCGACCGGATACGGCTAAACACAGCTCCGATATTTCCTGGCTCATTCTCTGAGTCATAAAGCACCGGTTCACTGGCTCCTGTTGCAGAGCGTCCAGCTACCCCCGTTCCATTGAGACGATTGCTCATCTCCGTGTCACGGACGTTTCTGGCGTTCTGCGTTTCACGACGTCCCTCTTCTTTCGATTTCTCCATAAGAGTTTCGAAAGATGAGAGGACGAACATATCTTCGAACGTCAATCCCTTCTGGTTCACGATGCGGTCGAAGACCGGAGCCATCTTGTCCCGAGCTTCGGGGTTGATCAAGAATTTGCCAGCGCCATCGAAATGGCCGAAATCTTCACCCCACGTTTGTGATGCACGTTGGTTTGAAGTGTCGCTCATCTCCCGCAGTGCCCGCTCACGTTCGCGGGCTGTCAGCTCCTGCTGAGAGACGTAGCCGTTCTTGTTCAACCACAGCTGCAGCAGCTCCTGTTGTTCTGTCGGAATCTTGTCCAGCTCATCCGGCTCAGGCTCCTGCTCGGGGGTCTGTTGTGTTACCTGTGTTCTCACCTTCTCCAGCTCGTCCAGGCCCGTGCGTAATTCTTGGCGCATGCGGTCAACTTCGTTGCGCTCCGACTGCGCACGGGTAAAGCCTCGCTGAAATTCAAGCAGCGTATTTGCTGCCTCTTCGCCTCCGTGTTCTTTGAGTATGCGAAGTGCTTGGTCTACACCGATCATTGGTCCCGAGTCCTCTGCTTCCGGCACAGCTGCTCCGTTCACAGGGGGCGTTTCCTCGATTACAGTGTTCCCGACCGGCTCCGTTCCGACCGAGACGTCTTCCCGCTCGTCCGCAGACCCACCTTCCAGACCATCAGGAGCCACTTCCGTGGAATTCCTGATTTCATCTGCGATGGCTTGCATTCCGAGATTCATGCTTTTCCCTTCTGGTGACCAGCCGAACTGGACTCACCGCTAATCCTTGTTTGCCGTAAGGTGTCTTACCTTGACAGCGCTTTTCAGGGAGCTGGATTCTTTTACCGGAACCTCACCACCCTTGTTCTGGGCGTAGGACTTCCAGTTTTCTTTCCGCTCCGCTTTCTCGTCTCGCCTCCGCAGCACATCGTCAAAACTCTTGCCCTGTGGAGGGGGTAGTTTTCCTGAAGATTCATCATTCCTGGCTCCGCCGACCTTGTCGCCCGTCTGCATGTAGCCGAGGCGTTTTGCTTTCTCGATCATGTCCCTGTTGCCGGTCACGTCACAGCCCAGCGGCTCACAATAGAACCCTTCTCTCACCTGCAGCTTCGCCCCTACCGGAAACTGGTAGACGGCATTGCCTCCGCACAGTTCACAGGAGACAGGTTCGTTTCGCTCTTCGTATGGGACGAGGTGCGTCTTTCTTGATCCACACCCCATGCAGTCGTAATCGTAGTTAGGCATCTTCTATCTCCTCAACTCGTATCCGACGTAGGCTCCAGCTATCTCCGCTATCCCGTGCGGGCCTCCAGCCAGATCCAGCTCGTCGCGTTTCAACAGCTCCTCAACCACTGTCACCTGATCTATGGGCATACGCCTCAAGTGCAGACGGACAATGGCTGCGTAGATAAGCAGTCCTTCGACAGAGAAATTGGCCCAGCCCAGATTCAGCTCCCTGATGACATCCCTCATGTCGTAGCCGTCCACCATCATTCCACCCAGAACCATCCTCTCCCGCTCCATTTGCTCCGTCAATCTTCCACCTCCTCGAACTCGGCTTCCCGAATCTGTCGTTCCTCTCGACGTGTCATCCATTCCTCATGGCTCTGCGGAGGTTCTGGCGGCACGTCGATACTGTCCTTCATTGTGTGGGTCGAGTTGATGTTCACTTCCTGAGTCTTCAGCCAGTGGTCGCGCTTGAAGGATTCCAGATGCCTGTATGCGCCCATCCACGTCGACTGATTCTTCTCGATCTTGTCTATCCCCATCTTTACAAGGTTGGCTTCAGCGATGGCTTGTGATTGCTCGACGCCCAGGTAGAGCCTTGAGAAGAGGGTGTCTTCCTCTTTCGCCCAGTCTCTCCTGCCCTTCTTCATCCATTCCCCGAAGTATGGAGCCGGAATCCCTGAGGCTACTGCTGCCGTCACGGGGAAGTTGCCCTGCTCGATCAGCTCTGTGACTCGTGCGATATGAGCTTGAGTAAGGAGCGTCGGGTTCTTTCCGTTGAGTTTTACGAGCACCCTGTCTTCTTCTGGAATCCGTGCCCTCAGTCGCCGCTTTGCCGCTATCTGATACATCTTGTTTTTCTCTGGTCGGTAGACGGGTTTGCCGCATTTGGGACACGGCTTCTGGAGGATCCCACCATTCGTTTTGCGGATGAATGTCGTTGCCCTGTTGCCTTTCCAGCCGCAGCCGTCTTCGTCGGTGCAGCGGACCTTGAGGTATTTGCACTTCCTGCCGTCTCCGCGTGATCCGTTCTTCCCGCCGTCGGTGCGGGTTCCTGCACCCTTCCCACTGGCACCCATTAGGGCACAGACTCCAAGAACTTCATATGCTCAATGAGTCTGGATGCTTCACCTGTTTCCTTGTCGCCGTTCAGGCCACGGGTCTTGTCCTTTGCGGCATCGATCTTCTCTTCCACCAGCTTGCCGAACTTCTTACGCGCCTTCTTGAATTCAGCTGAGAACTCCCTCTGAATTTCCGGTGGCGGCTCGACCAGTACGACCGGCGGCTGATCCAGTGATATCCCAAAGTTTTCCATTACTACTGTCCTCCTTCGTCCGCTTCTCCTGCTTGAGCGTTGGCTCTGGCGGGCGTGGCGGGGTTTGCTGCAAAAGACTGCGAATCGATAGGTCCGACTCCGCCTGAGGCGGCAGCGCCTCCCGGCGATTTTATCTGCTGGAGAGAAGCGAGGATCTCCATCCGCCGCTGCGGATCTTCCTTTATCTGCCTGTTCACTTCTTCTGTTACGTCGTCTGGATTTCCCGGCAGGTACCTGTCCACGTCCTTGATACCCGAAGCCCTGAAAACGTCTTCGAGCATTTGCGGCAGGTTGGGAACCATCTGGAAAGTCTGTGCCATAATCGGCAACAGCCCTGCGCTGAGGTTGAGCCTGTCCATGGCTTGCTTCTGCGCCACAGCCTGGGACTCACGGGATCCTGAGACTTGGATGTCGAACAAGTATTCACCCTGCGCGATATCTTTCGTCACCTGCTGGACAGCCCCGGTCCTCGGGTCAATGAGGTCGCCCGTATCCGGCATGAACTGCTGTTGCAGCTGCCAGAATTTTCTGGCTGTATTGATCTGGAATTTTTCGAAGCGATCCTGACGCCGACCTTCACGCGCTGCAGTACGCCGCTCGATGATCGCTGCTTCTGTGGCGGTGTCTGGATCGTTGCCACGGAGAGGCTGCGCCGTCCCTGCCGTCTCGTCGAATAGGGCGCGAATCAGAGAGAGCATCTGCGTTTTGTCGGAGTTGATTTCGAGGAAGGGTGCTGCCTGGATGGCGCGACCGTTCGACGCTGCCAGTCCTTCTACAGGAATGATTGCGCCTTCAGGAGCTTCTTTGAGGTTGGTAATGGAGTTGTCGGCCCATGCGTCCTTGTCCACCAAGAGGACGTTCTTGGATTTGCGCATGGTGTAAAGCATCGAGTCGAGAAACTCGTTCACCAGCACCTGCATGTTGTCAGCGCCAGCAAGACTCAGGAGGGGCTTGTTCACCCACGTCTGCATATTCTGCTGGAAGTGCAGGATCTCACACGGGTAATCTTCGATGAACTTATACGGCCACTCTTCTTCGTGGCGCAGGAGCTTGTCGTGGTCAGGCACAAAACTCAGAACGACGTTGCGGCGCTTCCCTGGACCTACCGGGAAGTCACGCGCCCAGATCTCCCATCCTTCTGCGATACCAAACTGGCTAAAGCCTTCTTCGTCTTTGCCCAGCGCCGAGAACAGGCGACGGATTCCGCCTTTCTTGGCAGGATCCCCACCGGGGAGCTTGGCATTGGGCTTCAGGTCTTCTGTGTTCTTGAGGGCTTTGTCCGCTTGCCAGCGATAAACGGGCTGGCGTATGCGGAAGGCGATCCATCGAGCATCAGCCAAACCAGCCGAGGCCCACGGATCCATGAGGAAGTCGCCGGGATTCCACCGGATGCCGAACGGAGCTTGCCACTTTACTCTGGAGCTGGGGCGCGGCTGGATACCTTCTCGGTATTCCTTGTGCCGTGCGATGTGCGGGGCCACGATGAGGTTGCGTATGTCGGGGTTAATCTGTTCGTCACTCATCAGATCTTCGTGAGCGGCGATGTGGAAAGCGTGGTCCTGTTCCCGTGTGATCTTGGTCGGCTCACCTTCAGACAGGAAACCGTTCTCTATCGTGGGGTCTTCGTGGACCTGCGTTGCCAGATCGAGAAGCACCAGCTCCTCGACTACTTCCTCTTCGAACTCCCAGCCAATTTTCTTTACGGCCCATGGCATGCAGTGGGCATCGAATGTGCATTGCTCGTCTTCTGCGGGCTGGCCGGTTTCACCCCACCAGTAGTTGATGTTGTTCGCCACTACCGGTGCAAAAGTGGAGCTGGCTTTGCGCTTTGCCTTCACGTCGAAAGACGGCTCACCGGCACCAACCATCGTTGATACGGACTGGTCGACCCACGCGAACACGAATGAAGCCTTCGTCCGCATCACGTTGTCGCCCTGGTCGAGCTGATCGAGGCGTTCTTCCCGGTTCGTCGTCGCCATGTTGTTATACATCTTGACGATTTCTGTACCGGCTTCGAAGAATGGCTGAAAGAATTTCTCTGCCACCTCGATCTGGTTAGTCCAGAACGCAATGCGCCCTTCGTCCGTTAGCGGGTAGTGCGTAGCTTCATCAGCCATAACTATGGGATGGCCCTTTAAAACGAGTTTGCCAGCTCCTCCAGATCAACTTTTTGTCGGGGTGGAGTCATAAAGCTGCCTTTTAGTTTGCCCTTCTGTTTCTGCTTCAGTCGTCCCCACGTCGCGTATGAAGCTTCCGGCGGAGGGGGTGGCTTCGTTCCCCGTCGTGAAGCCATCAGTAGATATCGTGTCTCATCCAGCGCGTGGTCGGGGTTGTTCTTGTCTATGTCTTCTCTGTCGCCCTTGTCCGAAAACTGCGCGTTCTTCATCTCGTCTTCGAAATCGTGGCAGTCTTCGAAATACACCAGCTTGTCCTGGGCCAACATTTCCTTCATGTATCTCCAGCCGATAACTCTGGAGTTCGGACCCTTCATCGAGGGCCGGAGCTTCAGTCCTGCTTCGTTCTTGAAGATGTCTGCGACCGTGCGGTTCAGTACGGCTCCGCCCTGATTTGAACGGGTGCTCCACAGGGCGCTGTCGGCCCACACTACCTGAGGCATTCTTCCTTGCGTGTATGGATTCCCTGCGCACAGATCCTTGATTGCCCCGGCATGGTATCCAGCGAATTCTCCGCCCTTGTAGTATTCCGCCATGCGGACATTAAGACCTTCAGGGCTGATCGCCCAGAGTCCGAAGGACGTCGGGCTGTTTTCTCCATAGTCGAGAGAGCCAAGGATCCGCCAGTTGTAAGGGACCAGACCGTCGGGCCAGAGGTCGTAGGGATCGACACAGTGTCTCTCCGAATCGAATACTTTGAAATACTGCCCGAACAGAGCGCTGAAGTCAGCGTCGATCCAAGCCTTCCTGAGTTCGGGATCCCCTTCCACGGAAGCTGCAAGTCGCTGCTGGTAGAACGGGTCTGCCTGAAGGAGGATCTTGTTCTCTATCAGTCTGGAGTAGATGAAGACCCTGTTGAGACCTGTCTCTGTATCTTCCACCAGTTTTCCAGATGCTTCCGCGCAGTCAACTGGAGAGTCGGGGATGCTGAACCGTTTCTTGATCCACCCTATTCCAGATCCACCGGGGTTACCCGTGCTGCGCACCCTTACAAAAACTCCCTTACGTGCCGTCCTCAGTGAAGCAAGCATCATCAGGTAAGGTCTTGGGCGCGGCCACTGGGGCAGCTCGTCAAATCCAATCCACGTATATTCAAGTCCCAGGTGCTTGTCGACGTCGGTGTCATGTTCCATCATGGCGAACTGCAGGGAGCTGCCGTCCTTGAACACCCACCGCTGGTCACCTGCCAGGTACTTCGCTTCTCCGTCAGGAAAGTATCCGTAAAACACTTCCTTCGATCTTTCGAGCAGGGTTTCGAACTCACCCAAGTGACGCCGGAAGAGGATCCCTTTGAAGTATTCTCCCTGCTCTATCTTCGCCAGTGCGGCATCGGCAATCAGCACCGCCGACTTCCCTCCGCCTCGGTCTCCAGCGATAATGGCTTCAGGGACACACTGCCGGAGATCTATGAAATCCAGCTGCGACCCAATCTGCGGGGACCATGGCATTTACTTGGGTTCCTCGAAAGGTCTCCACAACATCCCGAGGAAATACTTGCAGCAGAACCGGACCACAAAATTCGGCATCGGTCCCGTGTGTGCGATGGTCAGATCCTCAGGAGAATTCTTGTTGATACACAGCTGAGACTTGTATTCGGGTTCTTTGAATATTGTGACTGCCTGCTCTGTCATCCGGTCCTCCAGGGCACAAAAAAAAAGCGGCCCCAACCCACATTTCTGTGGATCGGGGCCGCTCTGGGCCTTTGGTATTACTTATTTAGGTCCGCTCAGGGGACTCAATGTCTACCCGGTTGCGGTGCTTGCAATTCCGACAGGTGATTTCGACATGACTTCCCGGTGTTGCTTTAAACAGCCACCTGTGGCAGTTGCCGCATCGATAGTCTACCAGATCTGGTAGAATTTTACGTTTTATCGTCTCCCGTGTCAAGGGCTTCCCCTAACAGTCTCAGTACCACAGCGGGCATACAGCGCCCACAGAGGTCTGGAGGATCTGGAATAAACGAGTTCAGGGAGACGTTGAAAACCACGGGAGACCCCTCGAACTCGGCTGTAAGCTTGAAGCCGTTTCCTTCTTGTGGATCTACAGTAAAAGAGCGCCCCCGGCAAGCGGAACAGTTACTGTCCCCGTCCATACCGGTCCCTTCGCATTCAGGGCACTCCACTTTGTGCGGAAACTCGTCACCGCACACATCACAGATGATCGTTTTAGACATCCAGCTCCTCGACCAGGGCTTCTATCGCGTTCAAAAATGTCTGCATAGCCGCCAGATAGACCCCCTTCTTGATAGGCTTGTGGCAGAGGGCTATGGTTTTGCGGCTCATCGAAACGGCTCCCAGGACAGGATGATCGACCGGCCCAGCCAGTAAAAACAGACCATGGGGCCAAGGTTCTCCCAGCGGGGCTCCCAGCTAAATATAGGATACTGGGAGCGCCTTTTGAAGAACGGAGAAGCCCAGCCGATCCATGCACAGCGCCTCTTTCCCTTCCAAGGTAAAATCATAGCGGTTCATTTCTACGAAATGTTCTAAAGCGGCCTACGCAGGAAGCCAGTTGAGGGTGATGGCGGCAGCGCCAACTCAAATTCTGGATTATGGGAGATAGTCTCCCCTGATCCACTCTTTCGCACATGCGGCTTGATTCATTATGGGTCTTTCCGCTTGATTACTTTGCCTTTATGGCTTTCGTCGGGAAGGTGCGCCCCCCCCTTTATTCAATGCAGGATTCGAACCTGCTACACAAGAGTTTTCCAGACTCTTAAGATTTTCCGAGGTTGGTGGCTCTTTAGGGCAAAGCCGGTGCCCGCTGCCTGTTTCTCCTTTTACTCTACGCATCCGCTGTTCTTCGAGTGCCTCTTTTCGCTTCTCTTCTGTGCCGTTATAGACTTCACCTATTGCCTGTCCCAGCTTGAACCATGCGCTGCCCTCTTCTTCGCTGGTTGAGACATTGTTTTTCCGGTATGCGGTGGATGCCAGCGCCAGCGCCTCTTTCAGCGTCAGGGTCAGATGAACTTCAGGCTGCTCCTTTTCCAACTTTCTCCTCCAGCCGCTTGAGCCGCTCCTCGATCTGAGCTTGTTTGTCCGCGTAGATATCGATGACCTCCGTGAACTTGTAGTAAGCCTTGAGCTGCGCGGCCCCCGTCTCCAGGGTCATCCCGGCATTCTTCCTCAGCGACTTGTTCGCCCTGCGCTGGGTGCAGACCATTACAATGATCATTCCACACTGGGTCGCCCGAATAGCCAAATCAAACCATTCAATCATCTTGCCTCACAAACCTGACGATTTCAGGGTCATAGCCCGCTTTAAGAAAGGATTCCATGAGGTCATCTGCCGCGCCCTCCGGCACAAGATAGGGAGCTTTGCCTATATCGAAGTCCATGCAGATAAGCCCGCCATCGATCTCGAAGCCGATGATCACATCCACCTTTTCCTTATACTGACTGATCGTGACTTCCATCATTCCTCCGTCTGGTCCGCGCAGTGCTGCAGGAATTCCTTCAGGCCAACAAGGTCGTCCTTGTTGCTGATGGACAGAACCTTGCCATTCTTTTCGCCCTGCACCAAGAGCACGAACTTGCGCTCTTCGCCAAGGACTCTCTCGATCACCCCCTTCAACCAGAGCTGCCAGCATCCGTTCACTGAGGTTTTCTGGAAAATCTTCTTCGAGCCTACCATTGTTGGCGACCACGGACAGACCTCCACATAAACGTCCAGAACCCTGGAAGTGCCGCCTCAAATGCTTCCAGATGCAGCCTGTCCTTTTCCTGGCTGGACTTTACCTGAACCAGATGACGTCTCTGCGCCGCATCCACTTCCATTCTTGTGGTGCCGGGAGAGAGGTAGTCAGCATACGCCATGTTCTCCGATAGGAGGCGGGCATATTCTTCAACATAGGCACCCTTCAGCCGGTCGTGCCCTTCCTTCTGATGCAGCATCATCCTGTCGCAATTCAGCTGAATCATCAGCACGGCAGCACAGTAGATCGTGAAAGGAAAAGCAAAAACTCCGTCCACGGGCGTAAAAAGGAACAGCCCCCAGCCGAGAGCCATCCAAATACCAAACTGAACAAGACGGCTTTTTACGCTGACCATCGCTTGGAAAGCCCTTTCACCTCCGTGGTTGCATTTGCAATTTCAAGGGCGGAATCGATGGCTGTGACTTCTTCCTTGAGGGCTGAGACATTCTTGTCCCGCACCTCAGGATCGAAGTAGAGACGCCTCTTGGTAATAATCGGATTCCCGCCGCCATGCGGAGAATTCATGGTCGCCTCGGGTGCGATCCCCCTGTCTGACAGGGAGTCCCACGCCTGGATCTCCAGATCGATGAGGTTGTCTGTGCCCGCCGAAGACCTTCTCTGTGCCGATACTGTCCGTCTGGTCACCCAGTATGCAATGGGCTTCGAGACAGGTTTGCCATCGAGCTTGATTGTGATCTTTTCCCTCAGGTTCGTTGAGGAGATCGCCAGCTGCAGTTCTATGACGTTCTGGATACAATCCGCATGAGATTGCAGCCATTCCTCGACCTTGCCTCTCTGAGCCTCGGAGGAGCCATAGAACGGATCCTGCATATCCAGATCAGCGCAGTGCTCTTTAATCTTCGCACGTAAATCCGCAGCTTTCCTCAGCTGCGCTTTCTTATGTTTCATCGCCTCCACGATGGTCATAAAGAATTTCCTCAAGGGAGAGGGTGGGGAGCCGTGCCACACGGCTTACTCAAGTTTTGCGGTTCTCATCATTGCTTCCCAAAATAAATCTCCATAAGGAGCAAACGCGTCAGCCATATCCTTTACAGTGGACAGTTTTAGCTCCGTGCGATTTCGTTCCCAGGAGGCAATAGCAGACGGAGTGCTTCCGATTTTATCCCCAAGCACATCCCGGGTCATACCACACAGCGTCCTGAACCCCCGCACAACATCGCCCGCGTTGGACAAGATTGGCTTCTCCTCTTTGTCAGTTTCCTCAGTGACATGTGCAGAATTTAAGAAACAATGCAATCAGCAGCACGTTTAAAAACGCACTATGAACAAAAAACATACAAGGTGTACCTCTGGCGAGTACGTGGTGTAGCCTTGTTGCTACACGCTTCTTGCAGGATATGAGAACTTACACGACATCTTTCCACGACTTTCGCAGAACAACCAGAGACATGGCGCTTCGGGTGACTTTTGTTCCGAACTCCTTTTCCACCATCCTGCACAGGGCTGTTGCCTCTACCTTCCCCTTGACATATCGCTCACGAACCCACCGGACAATGTCTTCGTTGAGCGCACGGTTACGGCCCTGAGCAACCTCGCTCATAGCCTCCGATGTGGTCCTTTGATGCAAGTGTTCAGGGCATACGCATAACTCATTCTTGCAGCTGGACTTAACTACAATCACCTGCCTGTTATAGGACTTGACAGCGCCCTCGAACATGAGATCCCGCACAAGACGATTCTTCCCGCCCAGCCTGAAGACGGGTTTTTCGTCTGCGGTTTCCCCGGCCCAGGTATAGCAACCGTCCTCTTCAATTCGGATCTGCGACCACAGGCGCTGCAAGTCATCGAACGCCAAGTCCTTGTGCGTCATTTCTTTTTCCTTGTCAAACCCTTGCCAGCCATCGGTCCGAGCTTCGCCCTTGCTGCGATGACATCAGACTTCCTGAACAGCTGTTTTTGTCCTGGGCTGCTGATTTCTTCAGGCTTCACGTGCTTCCTGACCGTCTCGGGTGCCTTCACCCCCAGGACTACCATAGCTTCCTTTAGGTCGATCAGGGGATTCTCGACACGGGTACCTAAGCGCCGGGGCTGTCTCTCGACCACAGCCGCTACCGTAGGCCTCTTCTTCTCTTCCTTGCCCTCCACATGCACGATCTCCGCGCCAGACTTCTCAACCATCCCCATCAGCGTAGACATCGCTTCTCCGTTGCCATCTGGAATCTCGAACTTCACGGTTACCTCAATCACGTTGACCTCCTTTAAGGCTTTCGTTTACTCCGCCATCGCAACGATTTCCTCGGGCGTCATGATATTCAGACCAAAGACCTCTTCCAGCTCCTTTCGTTGGGCGACTATCGTGGGGTTCTGTGTCGTAAAAAGCATGTTCTCATCCTCTTGAAACGTCACGCAATACACGTATTCTGCCAGATCGAGCTGGCGGTATTTATCCGCCTGTTCCCTTGTGATCTTTTTCCTGCCCACAAGGACACTCAGATTCGATTTGAGCTGACGCTCCATCTTCCGTATAGCCCGTCTCCCTGCTGCCTTCAGAAGGGCTGGCGGGATCTCTTCTGCCAGCTGAATAAACTCGGGATCGACCTTGAAAAACTTACTTTTCTTCATCTTCGATTTCCACCGAGTGATACGTCACACGGGTCTCCTTTCTTTAGTTAGTAACCGCCTTCGAATCACCTTCTAAACACGCCAACAATTAAATAACTGTGATTTTTTCTGGCCGTCTTTTGGTACGGCTCCCTCATACAAGGGACTGTTGCTTGCAACAGGACAAAGATGTCTGCTATTCGAAACCCAAACGTCTCCATTAGAGTAATAGCCTCGACGTGCGTCAACCTCTGCTTGCCACTTTCTATTTCGTCTTGGCATTTCACATACAAAACGCCCTTCTTCTTCAGGCATCTTGCCGCTTCCAGTATACCTGCCGCATAGTTCCTGACCACAGATTCGTGACCTGTATTTTCATTCCTATAGCATTCGTTGATACTTTTCTTGACCGTCTTCCCTCCGTGCATATATGGAGGGTCGAAGACCAATCCGTCCAACGAATCATCCTCGTAAGGCAGGTTCCGAAAGTCCACGCCCGTCTGGATATCCGTAAGCAGTAGGTTGTAGTTCTTTCTGTCAACGTCTTTCCAAAAGACACCCTTTCCATAGGTAACATCTGCTATGGTTGCCCCATGTTCCGAATGCAACCCTAGTGCATCGGGGAAAATGTTTGCATTGGTTCCTACTTTTCCTGTAAGAATGACGCCGTCCGTCATGCGCTATATCCCCTTCCGTAGCATTTCATCTGCCCCGGCTTGACGTGTTGCTGGATAGCTGCATGCAGGTTCTGCTCCAGAGTGAATTCGGGACACGGTTTTCCGTTCATGCGCTGCTCCCACTGGTCCGGTGGCACGGGACCGGTTCATGGGCTTCGTTCAGGATGTATTTGCCGAGTCGATTATCGGGGTCTATCACGATGCCTCCACAGCGTCCAGACACATGAACAAAACTTCATGACTGCAGCATACCCAGCGAACGTGGTCACGGCAAAACCCGCCATGTAGATAAACTTCCCGAACAGCTCGTTTGCCAGATCCCAGGTCACTCCAGCTCCTCCCTCAGCATATTCACGGCATTTGCCAGATCCGACGTCGGCCACATATCGATGACCCTTTGTGCAGCATTACGCAAACGCTTCTTCTCTCCCAGCGCTACGCGCAGTCGATCATCCACGATCCTTCGAGACAGGCGTTCACGTTCAAGATCCGTATTCAGATCCCTCACAAGCTCCGCAAGGCGCTCGTCCACAGGACCGTCCTCCTTCACAGCCTCCAAAACCTCAAGAGCCTTGCTTACACTTCGTTCCTCTTCCTGTGCTCTATAGTGGACTTGCTGATCTTGATCGCAGAAGGAGCGAATACCGCCGTTGGCTCACCTTCGAAGAAGACCCCTGGATCAATGTCAAAAGCCTTCGTGAACCTCAGGAAATACCGCATCGTCAACCCCCGAGCACCAGACTCCAGCTGCGTATAAAACGGTCTGGAGATCTTCATTACCTTTGCAACGTCCTGTGCTCTCAACCCCCGCTCGATACGAATCTTCCTCAACGACTGCCTCACCGTTGCAACCGTCCATTCCTGCTCCAAAACAGCTCTCCTTATGAAGATGGGTCTATTATCCCCTCCAACCCCCCCTATTTCATCAGCCTTCCTGATATCGCAACTCCCACCTACTGCACATGGTAACACCAAAAAAATCAGATGCAACATATTTTTGGGCTTTGAACCCAACGAAGAGGCAGGAAAATTCTCAAAACATGAGAAAACCGGAAATATCCTGGGCTGTGAGCCGACGCCCTCAAGGGCCAGCGGAAGTACTGTACAGTACAAAGGCAGGGGAATCGGCAGACCAGGGCGGGAATAGTAGCGATATGCAAAAGGGAGCCCCTTTAAGGGCTAAAAAATATCTACGAGCGGGATGAATTATTAAATGGCAAGGGGGGCGGGATACCCCACCCCCCCGCTGGCGTTCCAGGACTGAAATGGGCCGATTTGAGCCGGATTCGGGTTGCATATGGGTTGCGTTCCCGAAAAACCCGCCTCCAGACTGGCTCTTCGTTGGGTTCAAAGCCCAAAAAGAGGGAAAAACAGCCGATTTGGACCTTTTAAACAAGGGAAATCTGGCCAAAAAAAACCTATTTTTCTCCGGTCTATACCTTGCCTTGTCTCCCGCAGTATTACCCGCGCCCAAGGGGAGTTTCTCACCTATCCTTGAATAATAACTTGACATTTATACAAGGATGTGGTATACTTAAATCAGGACGAAGAAGAGCACCACATAACATTTGAATAAACAATCACATACACGCATAAAGGAGACTGGACAGTACCCGCCTAATCGACACAAATGATGTACCGCCGAATCAGGACGCAAATGGTTTGCCACCACAAGGAGATACAAAATGCAGAAAATACCGATGTTTACGGGATTAGGTACGCCGAAATCGAAACTTTCCACTATCAAAATCCAGCAAGATGGAGATGTATTTACCAGCCTGTCGCACGTCAATTCCAAGCCTGAAAATCGCAAGATTGGCGATGTATGCCAAACGTGGCATTTAACGGTCCAGAAGCCTTCTGAGGCTTACACAAGCGGAAATGATTCGAAGGTGTGTTTCGATTGCCCATTCAGGTCCAAGGCATCCGGTGGAAACGGTGGTTGTTACGTGGTCACAATCCACGGTCCGAATGGGGTTCATAGCTCACACCGAACACCTGAGGCGAATAGGCCAGTGAATCAGGATGTCCAGCCCTTGCCTGACGTTATCAACAAGCCGATCCGATTTGGTGCATACGGCGATCCTGTTGTGATGCCTGTCGAGTTGATGCGAGACCTTGCCAGCCGGGCCACCGGCCACCTTGGATATACCCATCAATGGCTGACTTGCGATCCCGCATACTCAGAATTTCTGATGGCGTCCATAGACGAAGCCACCGCGAAGCAGAACGGTATGACGGTCACCGCATTGGCCGATAAAGCAAAATCGATGGGCTGGCGTACGTTTCGAGTAAAATCCCCCGGCGATCTGAATATGGTTGACGAAATCACCTGCCCGAACACAACAAAAGGCGTCCAGTGCGCCGATTGTGGATTATGCGCCGGGAACACAATAAGCGCGAAGTCGATCACCATTGACGCACACGGCACCGGAGCCGCAAACATCGCAGAATAGCACCACCACACCGCGCCGGGAATTGTCCCGGCGCACCGGAGGATACCACGTGACCACTATCGATTGACCCGTACGAACGCCGTGAAACTGAGACCGATCTGAAAGCCGCATTCGTGACTGTTGGAGCCGCTGATTTGTTGCACTAAACCACCACCGCACCGGAGGATACAACGTGACCACTATCGACCGAATGAAAATGAATCTGATCAGGCAAATCGTCAGCGCATCTGGACTCTACAACCAGCGGGATATTGAGGATCTCAGGGGCCAGCTTTGGGAGGAGAATTTGCGAGGTCTCACGGTCTCGCTTCGAGAGGCAAATCTGGACAAAGGCTGGGCCTAACCACCACGGAGGATACCACGATGAAAGCTTCGGAGATTCGCATCATTCGGGATTCGTTTTTCAACCCGACACACAAGCTTGATCGCAATGGATACGAGACCCCGGCGAACAAGCCCACGCATACGCTGATTTTCGATGGGACGCTGGCCTCCCTTGCGACTCTGGCAGGCTTGTATCGGGCCGGGATCGAGCCAGACGAGATCATCTGCTGGGATGGCAATGTCTCGCCTGAGTATGACGCAAACGATCAAGCCGTCAATCAATGGCTGGCCGAACGGATGTATCCAGCACTCACCGTGGTCGATTGGGTACTGCCTCACTACAGCCTCTGCAATGGCTGGGGATGGAGCGCAAAGCGTCAGGCGTCCGAGGTTCGGGCCGCTGGGCTTCCGGTCCCTGAGGAGGCTACACACAACCCTCACGGGCATCGGACAATCCTGTCGCTGTTCGACCGAACTGGCAATTGGTCGAAGCCCTATGCCGAAGCAGGGTACGAGGTCATCACCATCGACATCGAGCCAGCGGCAACGGAGCGATTCAATCACGTCCAGATGGACATACTCGAACGGGTAGATTTTGAGGGCGAGGAGATGTCTGCCCTCGAAGCTCTGATGCGGGAATGGGCTGAGTCTGGCGTGGTTATCGATGGCATCCTTGCCGCTTGCCCCTGCACGAATTTCAGCGTGGCGAACAACAAAAAGATGATGCCCAAAAACAGACCCGCCGCACCTGAGGCATTAGCGGAGCTTGAGATCTCGAAACAGCTTGTGGAAATTGTGCTGGATCTGGTGGACTTCTGGCAACCCGAATTTTGGGTGGTCGAGAATCCAGCCAGCACCATCAAGCGGCACGTGCCGCAATTGGGTGAGCCGTCCTACTATGAACCGCACCATTTCGGGCATCCATACTCGAAGAAAACTGGCCTGTGGGGCAGTTACAATCGAGACCTTCCCACGAACCACGTGGTCCCTGTCGAGATGAGCGAGAATCCGGTGTGGGCCAAGCTGGGAGGGGGATCGAAGCGGACTCAGCAGTTGAGATCGATCACGCCAATGGGTATGGCGAGGGCATTCTACGAGGCAAACAACTTCGGGACGCAATCGGTTGAAACCCCGGTCCCGACTTACTACGAAGATGTGATGGATGCGCTGGAGCAGGGCGCATAAATAGAAATGCGGCGGGGTGACCCACCACAGATCAGATCCCGCCGCCAAACACACCACTAAATGGAGGATACCATACGTGGATCTCAGAGTATATGACATAATCGCAGTCTCGTCAAGTGCTGGTATTTGTAGCCTCAACGCCATCCTGACTGCATACGAAGAGGCTGAGATGCAGGGAGTGCTGGACAGGATCGTTGTTGTCCACGCTGATCTGGGTCGGCTGGAATGGTCAGGCACCGTGGATCTCGTCAAGCAACAGGATACGATTTCCAGCCTGGACTCAGCCTCACGGAGCTACGGGATGAGATCGACTCTGGGCTGATCGAGATCGAGCAAGCTCCCGCAATGTCCGCCTCATATTAGGAGAATCGCAATGCAAGTCTACACTGGTGACACGCGAAAGCTGGACTTCATAAAAATCATTCAGGATCAGGGCTGGGGCAGGTTGTGGTCGTCACGGGTTCCCACGCAATATCAGCAGGATCTCACACCGAATTGGGTGATGGACAACAACGTGTATTCAGAGACCACGAATAAGAAGAAACACCCGAATGGGTGGAGTGGAATCCGCTGGGATGAGAGGCTGCACCAGATCATCGAGCGCGACCTTGAGCCAGACTTCATCGTCCTACCCGACACAATGGGAAACGGCCCAGACACGATCATCAGCGCGGACTACTACATCGAACAGTATGCTGTTCACGGTTTCTACAACGAGATCCAGACAAAATACGCATTCGCTTTGCAGGAAGGGATGACCCCAGACACTGTCGCACGATGGCTCGATGTTTGGGATGAATACGACCATGTCCTCTGGATCGGCGTCCTGTTCCTGGGAGGTGGCGATGATTTCAAGAAACTGGCACCAGCTTGGGCGAGGCTGGCTCACAGTCGGGGGATGCAGCTCCACTACGCCAGAGCAGGAACGCCAGCCAAAGTGAAACACGCCAGAGACTCTGGAGCTGACAGTATCGATTCAGCCTTCCCCCTCTGGGAACAGAGCAGATTTGAGGAGTTCGTGAAAGCTGCCAGTTAAAATATCACTTGACATTCAGAATTAATTGTTGTATTATTAAGTGAGCAATAGATAACACACACCACCACAGGAGGATACGAGATGAACGCATTCAACTACAGCACCCAGACATGGCTCACTGGCGAGGAAGCACGAACCGTGAGGATTCAGCAGATTCGCGAAACGATTGAATTGATCGACTCTCCGCAGGGACCGAATTACCTCTACTCAGTCAATGCACCTTGGAATGCACGGCAACTGCTGAACGATGAGCTTGCCAGTCTGACGAGCTAACCACCACAGGAGGATACAAAATGAGCAATCGACTGTTCGATCCTTTCACCTCTGCGTATCTGGAGTGCGCCCTCTGGTCTTCGACCGACTTTGCCGATGGCGAGGAGGTGGAGCTTGACAATTACAGTTTTGGAGACATCGCTGATGAAACCATCACGAAGATCATTCAGGACTGTGCCACATTTCAGGAGCAGAACGCCGCAGACCTCAAGCTCCAGGGCGAGGCTTCGCAGAACGGCCACGACCTCTGGCTGACCCGCAATATGCACGGGGTTGGATATTGGGACCGCAATACAGACGATGTCGGAGAGAGGCTCACAACAGCCGCAGAAGCGATTGGATATATGGACCTCTACATCGGGGACGATGGCAAAATCTACGGAGCGTAGTCCAACCACCACACTGGAGGATTTAGAAAATGAGAAACCTGTATACCAGCACTTGCCCTGACACTGGTCGAGTCTTCATCACAGAAGCTGGGATAGACGGCAACATCGCAGAGACATTCGCCCACGGTGGCCTGACGGCTGAGGAAAATGCCACCGAATTGTCCAGCACGTATATGGACCTGAAGTGGAGCGGCGAAGGTGCCGTCCCTGCCATCGGCGATTCGGTCTACGTTAAAATAAATAACATCGGCCAAGGCGTAGTGACCTCCTATTTCACAGAGGGAGGATACCTGGGAGTGATGGTTCAGCCCGACAGTCCCCCCGAATGGTACGTGAAGCAGAATGGTGCCGATTCTCCTGCCCACATATTCGGGATCGAATTGGGGATGCCGGATACCGTGGCCGTCCTGCGAGGAGCTTACAATCTGGCCCGTGCCTTCGTCGGGATGCACACAGGCAATGGCGTCCCAGCGGATCTGGAAGGAATCTTCACCGAACAAGATCTCACGAACGCAGACGAAGTCCTTTCCACGCTTGAAGGAAACTTCTCTTAACCACCACGCAGTCGGAGGATTTAGAAATGATCATCGTCACAACAGACCGCCAAGGCAACAAGTGGTTCATAGCTTTCTACGGGGCAGGGAAAAGGATGCTCAGTGAGACCACGCAAGCTATGAGACGGCAGGGGAGGGAATGGGGTATGGTGCGGCACGGAGATGTTTACACGGTCTTTGCGAAGCATGAGCCAGAGAAAACCAACCTGTCTTTGTACGAACGTAGACGATAAGTCGAAACCCCCGGCAACGGGGGTCTGACCGGGGCTGACCTCCCGGCACTGATGTGACAGGTCGACAACCACCACACGCAGGACAGGAGGATTTAGAAATGTTCTATCACAACGCCAGTATCAAAATTGGCACCTGGACATTGACCGCAGTTGAGGACAACGACAACCACCTGACGCTGTATGTCTCCAGGGATGATGACCCCTCTGATATAATCGAGGTCGAGGCTCCAGACGACACGGACCACACGATTAGGCTCAGTACCAAAGGCATCGAACTGGGCGTCTATTAACTCCACCGGGGGGGCTGGTCAATCGACCAGCCCAACACACCACCACAAGCAGTCGGAGGATTTATCATGGCCGCAAACACACAGCAGATTTGGGTAGCCCACTACACCAACGCAGACGGTGACGGGTGCGACGATGCCTTCATCGCCTCATCGTATTGGGAAGCAAGGGCAACCTACGAGGCGAGGTATCGGAACGAATTCTGCGACGAGGAAGTCGAGCTTCCCAATTACGACCTGTTCCCGATTTACGCTGGGATGATACAGGACGGCAACGGACAGACCTACAGCTACACGCTCCAGAATGAAACTGTCTGCCGCTACCACGCAGACAACCCAGGATGGGACGCTTGCTCCGATGACCATGAAGGACCGTGCAAGTTCAACCCGCCGCCCAGCGACGAGGTCAGCAAGTATCTGCCCGATGACAATAACGAAGCTCCGCTCACGGGTAGCCCGACCATCACCAAGGGTCACACCACTCTCCGCGTTTGCGACGAGTGCGATGGACTCGGCCACTACAGTGACGATGGAAACGAAGAGTGCGATGTCTGCAAGGGCGAAGGCGCAGTCCCTTACCGCCAGAGAAGCTAACCACCACACTGGAGGATTCAAAAAATGATCAACATTATCCATTACACTGTCTGGTCACCGTTTCACAGCGCACATTACGAGTGCAGTCCCGTACACCTGGACCGTCCATACAAACTCACACACACTGGCGCAGAGCGTATCCTCAAGCGCGAAGGGCTTGCAGAGAATCCCAGCGTGACACGGATTGAAACAGCCCACCGGAGCTAACCACCACACGCAGTCGGAGGATTTCACATGCAGATTAAAACCGGAGAGCATTATTGGGCAATGGTAGAGAACAAGAAAATTGCACTTACCGTTGTTGAGGCGGAACCCAAAGGCCAGGATGGATG